>Ga0255147_1000149_pt1 | contig 30124 bp, 32 predicted proteins | sample Atl_Miss_RepA_8h_FD_183034 | JGI IMG/M metagenome (GOLD analysis project Ga0255147, IMG submission 183034) | Freshwater microbial communities from Altamaha River, Georgia, United States - Atl_Miss_RepA_8h | ecosystem: Environmental > Aquatic > Freshwater > River | place: USA: Georgia | collected... | reverse complement strand
AAAAATACAAAAGCAGGGCTAGTCATTCTTAATAGCGAAAGTCTCGCTCTCTATAATGGCCCTTCCATAGTTGTAGATAATCCTTATTTGTATTTTGCAAAAGTTTCTCGACTTTTAAATCCTATCAAAATTTTAAAAAAAGAAATTCATAGTTCTGCAATTATTCATCCCTCTTGTAAATTAGGAAAAGATATCTACATTGGTCCAAATGTTGTAATCGAGGAAAATGTTACTATCGCTGATGGCGTTTCTCTTCATGCAGGGGTCATAATTGAAAGTGATAATGTCATAGGCGCTAACTCAAACATTCATCCTAATGTTGTAATAAAGACAAATTCAATTATCGGAAAAAATTGCACTCTATTCGCTGGGGCTGTCATTGGGTCAGACGGTTTTGGTTATGCAAAAGATAATGGGAAATGGCTTGGCATACCTCAAATAGGAAGAGTTGTTTTGGGTGATAACGTAGATATTGGTTCAAATTCAACCATAGATCGGGGCACTTTAGATGATACTATTGTTTCTAGTGGCGTTAAAATTGACAATTTAGTACAAATTGGACACAACTGTATGATTGGTGAAAATACGATTATTGCAGGGTGTGTGGGTATTGCTGGTAGTGCTAAAATTGGAAAAAATTGTGCTATTGGAGGAGCTGCTATGATCTTAGGACATTTATCAATTGCAGATAATGTTACGATTTCACCAGGCTCAATGATCACAAGGTCAATAAGAAATCCTGGCACTTATACTGCACTTATGCCTTTCCAAAATCATGAAGCATGGCTTAAAACTGCAGCAAAAATTAGAAGATTAAAATAATAGGAATAGCAAAGATGGCAGAAAATACTGCAATGGATATACATGAAATTTTAAATCACTTACCTCACAGATATCCTTTTGTGCTTATTGATAGAGTGATTTCAATGGAGCTCGGCAAGGAAATTTTCGCGATAAAAAATGTTTCAATTAATGAGCCTTTTTTTCCCGGACATTTTCCTTATTATCCGGTGATGCCAGGCGTTTTAATTATAGAAGCAATGGCTCAGGCTGCAGCTATTTTGTCTTTCAAGACAATGGATACAAAACCATCCGATGATTCAGTTTATTATTTTGCTGGGATAGATAACGCGCGCTTTAAAAAACCAGTTTCGCCTGGCGATCAACTTATTATTCATGTAAAAATTGACCGCGTCCTAAAAGGTATATGGAAGTATGTTGCAGTTGCTAAAGTGAATGATGAAGTCGTTGCTGAAGCAAGTATGATGTGTATCTTGAAGCCCATCGAAAAAAAATAAACTCATAAAGCTGTAATATTATTTTGATTCATCCTACCGCAATAGTTAACTCCAAAGCCAATTTAGATTCTAGTGTTAAAGTTGGCCCTTACTCAATTATTGATGCAGACGTAAGTATTGGAGCAGGATCAGTGATTGGTAATCATGTGACAATTACCGGAAACACTACGATCGGTAAAAATAATTATATCTACCACTACAGTTCTATTGGTGAATCGCCTCAAGATAAAAAATATAATCAAGAAAAAACATTTTTAGAAATTGGCGATAATAATACCATTAGAGAGTTTTGTACTTTCAATCGAGGTACTGCTCAAGACCAAAGCTTAACAAAAATAGGTAATGATAATTGGATTATGGCTTATGTTCATCTTGCCCATGATTGCGAAATTAAAAATCACACAATATTAGCTAACAACACATCCCTTGCTGGCCATGTAACCATCGATGATTATGCAATTTTAGGTGGTTTTACTTTAGTACATCAATTTTGTAAGATTGGAAGTCATATTATTACGGCGGTGAATACCGTGGTTTTTAAAGATATACCGCCTTATATAATAGCTGCGGGATATGATGCAAAGCCAAATGGTATTAATGTTGAAGGCCTGAAAAGAAGGGGATTTGATCCAAAAATCATCACTAAAATCAAAGAGGCATATAAGATTTTATATCGGAAAGGACTTTCCCTTAACGAAGCTGAAGCGCAAATTAAATTATTAAGTAAAGATACCAAAGAGCTCAATCTTTATACAGATTTTATAGCAAAATCTACCCGCGGTATTATTCGTTAACAATGAAAACGATTGCTATAGTTGCCGGAGAATCTTCCGGAGACTTGCTAGGAAGTCACTTAATCAGGTCTTTGAAATCATCTCGATCTGATCTTAAATTTATTGGTATAGCTGGGCCAAAAATGATGAAAGAAGGTGCGGTCTCATTATTTTTAATGGAAGAACTCTCAGTGAGAGGTTATTTTGAAGCCTTTAAAAAATTATTTCATCTCATACAGCTAAGAAAAAATCTTCTAAATCAAATCCTAAATCAAAAGCCTGATTTATTTATTGGTGTTGATGCACCTGATTTTAATTTTTGGATTGAAAGGCAGCTAAAGAAAAAAGGCATACCTGTAATCCATTATGTAAGCCCTTCAATTTGGGCATGGAGAGGAAATCGACTCAGAAAAATTAAAAAATCTGTAGATCATATGCTAACCATATTTCCATTTGAGAAAAATATTTATTCAAAAGCAAATATCCAAGCAACTTTTGTTGGACATCCACTCGCTGAGATGATTCCGCTTTATTCTAATAAAAAGAAAGCTCAAGATAAACTTAAAATTATTAAAGCTACCAAGGTCATTGCACTTTTACCAGGAAGCAGACAAGGAGAGGTGACGTGGCATGCGCAACTTCTTATAGATTCAGCTACTGAGATATCAAAAAGAATTCGTGATGTTAAATTTCTTGTGCCCTTGCCAACAAGAGAAACATACGATATTTTCTCCAAAACTCTGTTTAAAAATACACATGCAGAATTAGATATTCAGCTCCTTGTTGGCCATGCGTCAGATGCTATTAATGCGGCTGATCTTGTTATTGTGGCCTCAGGCACAGCAACTCTTGAAACCGCTCTTTATAAAAAACCTATGATTGTTATTTATAAAATGTCATCAATTAGCTGGCAAATTCTTAAACGTATGCGATATCTACCTTTTGTAAGTCTCCCAAATATTCTTCTTAATAAGTTTATCGTGCCAGAACTTTTACAAAGTGATGCGACCTCTGATAATATTTCTTCTAAAGCTATCGAAATTTTAAAAAATGCCCCTTACCGAAAAAATTTATTAATCCAATTTACAAAAATACATCATCAATTAAAACAAAATACCTCTGACCGTCTAAGCAAAGTTATTTTAAAATTCATAAAGTAAATGTATGAACACTTAATTTGTGGAGTTGACGAAGCTGGCAGAGGCCCTCTAGCTGGACCAGTTTATGCTTCAGCTGTTATATTAGGACCAAATTTTAATACTGAAGGCTTACGCGATTCTAAAAAGCTCTCGGAGTCTAAAAGATATTTTCTAGCAGAACAAATAAAGCGGAATGCCTTGGCTTGGTCAGTGGGTATTTGTACTGCAAATGAAATCGATGAGGTAAATATTCATCAGGCTACACTTTTAGCTATGGAAAGAGCTATTAAAACATTAAAGGGTTTTACCTCAATTAAAATTTTAGTTGATGGGCTATTTTGTCCTGAAGTAGATTTCGCATGTGAGGCTATTGTAAAGGGTGATGATAAAGTCGCAGAGATCTCTGCAGCCTCAATTATTGCAAAAACTGAACGCGATTTAAAAATGATTGAAATTGATAAGATTTATCCTGCCTATCAATTTAAAAAACATAAAGGCTACCCAACTAAATTTCATATAGAGATGATTAAAAAAAATGGGCTTTGTGAATACCACCGAAAAAGTTTTTCGCCTATAAAAGAAATGCTAGCTTTGCAAAAGAAACACGCAAGGCTTATTTTTTAAATCACGGGTAATTTCTTTTTTCCAATCCCCAATATTTTTTGTCAAAATCAATTCATTTTGAGAAGTTATATCTAAACCTATACAAAGTTTTGTTTGTTCTTTGAGGTTTTCAATCAAATCATTGAAAACATGTTGATTTCGATAAGGTGTTTCAATAAATATTTCTGTTTCATTATTTTTCTTTGATTCATTTTCAATTGAAATTATTTTTTTTATTCTTTCTTCTTTGTCAGAAGGAAGGTAGCCATGAAATTTAAATTGCTGTCCATTAAGCCCTGAAGCCATAAGTGCAAGTAAAATTGAAGATGGGCCGGTCATTGGTATGACTTTGATGTTATTTTGGTGAGCTAAAGCAACCATTTTTGCACCAGGATCAGCGACTGCTGGACAGCCTGATTCTGAAAGCAATCCAACATTAAAACCTTTTATAAGGGGGATTAAAAAATTTTTAATTTCTTCTTCATTGGTAGATTTATCAAGCACTTCAAAATTTAATTGATGAATAGGCTTGTGAAGTTTAAGCGCGCTGAGATAAAACCGAGCAGTTTTCGCATTTTCGACAACAAAATAATCTAAATCCTTAACAATCTTTTGATCTTTTTCTAAAAGGACAGATTCCTTAGAATTTTGGTCGATTGATACTGGAATAAGATATAAAATCCCGCCTTCTTTATTTGTCATTGTAATGCAACGCCTTCATTACGAAGCATATTAGATAGTTCTATAAGGGGGAGTCCTACGAATGCTGTTGGATCTACACCTTTTATGTAATCAAGAAGGGTAATACCAAGGCCTTCGGATTTAATACTTCCTACACAATTGTATGGTTGTTCTTTCAATAAATAGGATTCGATTATTTCGGCGTTTAATTTTTTGTACTTAACTTCAAAATCAACGACACATTCTTGTAATTTTTTAGTTTGAGTATTTAACAAACAAAGAGAAGTATAGAAAGTCACAACTTGTCCACTTAAAAATTGAAGTTGTTTTACAGCATTTGTATGTGTGTTTGGTTTTTCAATAATTTCATTTTGACATTCTGCTGTTTGATCTGAACCAATGATAAGCGAAGATGAATAGTGCGGTGCAACCTTAAATGCTTTTTCCCGTGCAAGTCTTACAGAGATTTCTTTTGCTTTTTCTGCTGTTCGGGGGGACTCATCGATGTCAGGATTAAAGACATCAAAGGGCAATTTAAAACGTGATAATAATTCTCTTCGGTATGGCGATGACGATGCTAAAACAAGCGTTATCATGCATCGTTTTCTTTTTATTCAGGTTGAATTTCTAGTAATGTTTCATCTGGTGATACTGACTCACCCTTTGAAACATGGATTGCAACTACAATACCTGAAGTAGGAGACTGAATTTCATTCTCCATTTTCATAGCTTCAATAACAATAATGCTATCGCCAGCTTCAATCCTATCACCAATTTTAACTTTAACATCAATAATTGTTCCCGGCATAGCTGTTGTAATACAGCCCTCATGGTTAGGTCTCGGCCTTACCGTCTTTGAATTTTCTTGGGTTAGTTTTTTTGATGATTTTTTTCCATTAGTGACTTCAACTTCATTTAAAGTTTCAACCAACACCTCTTCAGAAATACCATCTACTGAGACATAAAATGGCCTTCTTGCTTCGCCGGTATAGCCTGATCCTGTTAATTTAATATTAAATGTTTCACCATGAAGGGTGACATTGAACTCACTTGGTGCAAATTTTTCAGCAGATGAAAATACACTATCTTTCGGAAGAAGTGGCTCAGGTTTGATGCTACCTGCATTTCTTTCCTGTAAAAATATTTTGGCAATATCGGGGAACATAGCATACGTTAATACATCTTCATCAGACTTTGTAATTTGTTCAGCTTCAATTTTAAGTTTCGCAAGCTCAGGATCTAGAAGATCAGCTGGTCTACATGTTAATGGCTTCTTGTCACCAATTGCCATTGTTTGTATTTTTTGATTCACTTTGCCAGGTGCTTTTCCGTATTCGCCCATGAAATAACTTTTTGTTTCATTTGTAATTGATTTGTATCGGGCTCCTGTTAAAACGTTCAATACCGCTTGAGTCCCTACAATTTGCGAAGTTGGAGTCACGAGTGGGGGATATCCTAAATCTTCTCGAACTTTTGGTATTTCAAGTAGCACTTCGTTCATACGATCTAATGCGCCTTGTTCTTTAAGTTGATTGGATAAATTTGAAATCATACCCCCAGGTACCTGATTGCTTAAAACGCGGGTATCAACTCCTGTGTAATCAGATTCAAATTGCCAATATTTTTTTCTCGCAACTTTCAGATATTCGCTAATTTCCTCAACTTTTTTAATATCAATGTCTGTTTGATAACCTAAGTCTTCTAAGGCAGCGATTATTGATTCTGTGGATGGATGGCTTGCACCCTCCGCAAAACTAGAATTACATGTATCAATGATTTCAGCACCATTTTGCACTGCGGTGATAAGATTAATACTCGCTAACCCAGAGGTTGCGTGGGAATGAATATGAATCGGTAATGCAACTGATTTTTTTAAGGATGTTACAAGATCTTTAGTTGCTGAAGGAGTCAAAAGACCTGCCATATCCTTAATGGCAATAGTGTCACATCCATATTTTTCCATTTCTTTTGCAAGACTGACAAAATAAGGAATGTCGTGCACAGGGCTCGTGGTGTAACTTAAAGTACCTTCTGCATGTTTTTTGTATTTTTTTACCGATTTAATTGATGTTGTAAGGTTTCTTACGTCGTTCATTGCATCAAAAATTCTAAATACATCGACACCATTATTAGCAGATTGCTTTACAAAGGCATCGACAACATCATCTGAATAATGACGATATCCCAATAAATTCTGTCCCCGAAGAAGCATTTGTATGCGAGAGTTTGGCAGTGCCTTTCTTAAAAGCTTTAAACGTTCCCATGGGTCTTCTTTTAAAAATCTAACACAAGCATCAAATGTAGCACCTCCCCATGCTTCAATTGACCAAAAGCCAAGCGCATCTAGTTGAGGACATATCGGGAGCATATCTTCGGTGCGAAGTCTTGTGGCGATTTGACATTGATGCCCATCTCTTAAAACTAATTCGGTGATATGTATTTTTTTCATAACTCTTTAAATGCCCTCGTGAGCTGCAATCGCTGCTGATATCGCTGCTGCCATTAATTCAGGAGGAAATTGACTCTGATAGTTTATAAGTTCTGGGTGATTATCTACAAAGCTTGTATTGAAATTTGCTTCTTTAAATTGTTTATTGTTCATAATTTCTAAATAATAAGGGATTGTTGTTTTAACTCCAAATACCACAATATCGTTCAGGGCTCTTTTGCCTCGCTGAATAACGTTCTCCCAATTTAATGCCCATACGGTTAATTTTGCGCACATAGAATCGTAATAGGGGGGGATGACATAACCTGTATAAATAGATGCATCAATCCGAACACCAGGGCCACCAGGCGCATAATAACGTGTAATTTTCCCAAAAGACGGCATGAAGTCATATTTAGGGTCTTCTGCGTTGATGCGATACTCGATTGCAAAACCTCTAAATTGAATTTCCTCTTGCTTATATTGTAAAGATAACCCAAAAGCAATTCTGATTTGTTCTTGAACAATATCAATACCCGTAATAGATTCGGTGATTGTATGTTCAACTTGAAGACGGGTATTCATCTCCATAAAATAAAAGTTATTTTCATCGTCGAGAAGAAATTCAACCGTACCAGCGTTTTCATAATTAACAGCTTTAGCCGCTTTAACAGCAAGTTCACCCACATAATTTCTTTGGGCATTAGTTAACTGAGGTGAAGGCGCTATCTCAATAAGTTTTTGATTACGCCTTTGAATGGAGCAGTCGCGCTCAAAGAGATGTACTACATTGCCATAGCTATCGGCCAAAATTTGAACTTCAATATGTTTAGGCGATACGATACATTTTTCGATAAAAACTTCAGGCTTACCAAAAGCTTTGGTTGCTTCTGAAATGACACGATCATAGTTGGTAATCAGTTCTTTTTCATTATTACATCGTCGAATACCACGACCGCCACCGCCATTAGTGGCTTTTAGCATAATAGGATAACCTATAGATGAAGCTAGTTTTTTAGCCTCATCAAGGCTCTCGATATTACCTTCACTACCTGGAATGACAGGTATCGATGCCGCAATCATAGCTGTTCTGGCTTGGATCTTATCCCCCATTTGACGAATGATTTCAGCGTCAGGGCCAATGAATTTGATGTCACGTCTAGCGCATATTTCAGCTAGCTCTGGATTCTCAGACAAAAAACCATACCCTGGATGGATAGCGTCACATCCAGAAGTTACAGCGATATTAACAATATTGTGAGCATTTAAATAACCAGCTAAAGGATCTGCACCGACATTATATGATTCATCAGCTTTTTTGACGTGCAGCGCATGGCGGTCAGCATCTGAATAAATGGCAACCGAAGTAATACCAAGTTCAGAACAGGCACGAATGAGCCTTACCGCGATTTCGCCACGGTTTGCTATGAGTATTTTTTTGAACAATGAAAAGCCTTAAGTTTTTCAGCGAAAATCGCCAAATTAGGGTTAATTTAAGAAAATTATAGCATGTCATTTCTTATATAATAATGACGTCTTTTAACCCGAAAACTATTGATGGATCAGCATATAGACAATATTGATTTTTCAAGAAAATCGAGAGAAATTCGTGATATAATTCGCCTCTCTGATTTTAAGCGATTGCAAGATTTATGCTTAAATCTCGAAGATTCAGTTGCTTTTGTTTTAAGAGGCTTCGAAAACAAACATAGAGAGCCTTGTTTAGAGCTTTTCATCGAAGGTAGATTAGATTTAATTTGCCAAAGATGTTCAGAAAAATTAGAGCATACGATTTTTTTAAAATCAGTATTTTTAATTAAAGAAGAAACGCAACTCACAGATTTTCAGGTTGATGATCATGCGGATTACGATTTAATTGAAAGTAGTGTAAAGATGGATGTATTAAGTCTTATTGAGGATGAAATCATACTTTCTTTACCGGTAGCGCCAAAACATGAAAATGATAATTGTCACTACAAAAAAACTGATGAAATGTTAAATCGCATTCATCCGTTTGCTGATTTAAAACAAAAATTATATAAAAATTAAATTTAGGAGTTGCTATGGCTGTTCAGCAAAATAAAAAATCACCATCAAAACGTGGAATGCATCGTTCTCACGATTTTTTATCCAATCCACCTCTTGCTGTAGAACCAACTACTGGCGAAGTTCATTTGCGTCATCACGTAAGCCCAACAGGCTATTATCGAGGCAAAAAAGTTATTCAGAATAAATCAGAATAATTCTTTTTCAATTATTCTGATTTATTTCTTTCATTGCTCTTAAAGCATTAAGAGAATAAATGACAATCACCCTAGCAGTTGACGCAATGGGCGGGGATCATGGCCCTAAAGTCACCATTCCAGCCTCCATCAATGCGTTATCAAAATATGACCAACTTCACATTATTTTAGTTGGCGATAAAGAGCTTATTCAAAAAGAACTTCAAAAAAATAAATACACCAATACACGCTTAACGATTCAACATGCAACTGAAGTGGTTGAAATGGATGAATCGCCCCAGAGTGCTTTAAAAAATAAAAAAGATTCTTCCATGCGTGTTGCTATTAATTTAATAAAGGAAGAAAAAGCCCAGGCTTGCGTAAGCGCTGGTAATACTGGCGCACTTATGGCAACCGCACGCTATGTATTAAAAATGTTACCAGGTATTGATAGGCCTGCTATTGCATCAAGTTTGCCTAGCCAAAAAGGCACAACCTATATGTTAGATCTTGGGGCTAATACAGACTGCACGGCGGAGCATTTATTACAATTCGCAGTCATGGGTGCTATGCTCGTCAGCTCAGTGACGGGTAATCCTAAGCCTTCTGTAGGGCTCTTAAATATTGGCGCAGAAGACATCAAAGGCAATGAAATTGTTAAAGAGGCTGGTGAGTTACTTCGTCGAAGCCATCTGAACTTTTATGGTAATGTTGAAGGCAATGATATTTTTAAGGGTACAACGGATGTCGTTGTATGCGATGGATTTGTAGGAAATGTGGCACTAAAAACAGCAGAAGGCATTGCTCAACTCATGGGTCGATTTTTAACACAAGAATTTAAGCGTAATTGGATTACAAAGCTAATGGCATTTGTATCTTTGTTAGTTCTTAATCGATTCAAAAAAAGACTCGACCCTAGAAGGTATAACGGGGCTAGCTTTTTAGGTCTTAAAGGTATTGTAGTTAAAAGTCATGGTGGGGCTGATAGTTATTCTTTCTTTTTTGCAATTCAGACCGCTATTGAAGAATCAAAAAATAATGTACTAGAAAAAATACAAAAACAACTTGAATTAGAAATGCCTTTAGATATTTCACAGACAGAGCAGATATGATTTATTCAAAAATTATAGGGACAGGAAGTTATCTCCCTGAAAAAATTCTTAACAATCATGATCTTGAAAAAATGTTTGAAACGACTGATGAGTGGATTACAACAAGAACGGGCATTAAAGAAAGACATATTGTATCAGCACATCAATACACAAGCGATTTAGCGGTAGAAGCATCTAAAAAGGCAATTGAGGCTTCTGGTATCCATGCAAATAAAATAGATCTTATCATTGTAGCAACGACGACACCCGATAAAATATTTCCAAGCACAGCTTGTATTATTCAAACAAAACTTGGCTTATCGTTATGCCCAGCATTTGATATTCAGGCAGTATGCAGTGGTTTTGTTTACGCGCTTTCAGTCGCAGATAATTTTATTAAAACAGGCGCTGCAAAATGCGTATTAGTCATTGGTGCTGATACTATGTCACGCATCACAGATTATTCTGATCGAAGTAACGCTATTCTTTGGGGTGATGGTGGGGGTGCTATTATTCTTGAAGCATCAGATCAGCCCGGTATCTTATCTACGCATATCCATGCGGATGGTGCTTATGAAAAATTACTTCATGTACCTAGTGGCGTATCTCACCAAAAGGGAAAGACCACCATTGAAATGCAAGGCAATCAAGTGTTTAAGATGGCTGTGAATACATTGGATTCTATTGTTGATGAAACGCTTGAAATGAATCAATTAGACAAATCAGATATTGATTGGCTTGTGCCTCATCAGGCCAATATTCGAATCTTAGAAGCGACCGCAAAAAAATTAAATATGAGTATGGATCGTGTCATTGTGACCATTGATAGACATGGCAATACTTCCGCAGCTTCAATTCCTCTAGCGCTAGATACAGCCATTCGAGAACATAAAATTAAAAGGGGTGAAACGCTTTTGATGGAAGCTTTTGGTGGTGGATTTACATGGGGATCAGCTTTAATTAAGTATTAAAAATCATATAATTAATATAAAAATATCAAGTAAATTATGAATAAATTCTCTTTTATTTTTCCTGGTCAAGGCTCGCAGTCAGTCGGCATGATGGCGGATTTTAATGATCATCCGTTGATTCGCTCAACTTTTGATGAGGCATCTGATGTTCTCGGTATTGATTTTTGGAAAATGGCAACTGAACCTAATGAAGAGATTAATCAAACGATTCATACGCAACCTATTCTTTTAACAGCAGGGATTGCAATATGGCGTCTTTGGCAATCTAAAACAGATAAAGCTCCAAATTACCTCGCAGGACACAGTCTCGGTGAATATGCGTCGCTCGTCGCATCAGACGCCATCGAATTCAAAGACGCTTTAAAGCTTGTTAAATTTAGGGCAGAAGTCATGCAAAGAGCTGTTCCTGAAGGTGTAGGGGCTATGGCTGCTATCCTTGGATTGAGTGATGAGGAAGTCGTAAATGCATGTAAAGAAGCTCAAGAAAATGAAGTTGTTGAAGCGGTAAACTTTAATTCACCAGGGCAGGTAGTTATTGCAGGTAATGTTTTGGCAGTTGAGCGTGCGATTGAAGCAGCCAAAACAAAAGGTGCTAAGCGCGCGATTCTTTTACCAGTGAGTGTGCCCTCACATTGTTCTCTTATGCAAAAAGCTTCTAATGAGCTAAGGGAGTATTTAAACAACATTACAATTAAAAAACCAGCTATTGCCGTTATACATAATGTAGATGTTGAAGAGCATAGTGATACAAATAAAATTAAAGATGCTCTCTCCAAACAACTTTGTCATCCGGTGAGATGGGTTGAAACAATTGAAAAGATCGCATTAAATAAAATTACTCATATAGCAGAATGCGGTCCAGGCAAAGTGCTTACAGGACTCACGAAGCGTATCTCAGCTGAATTACAAAGTACCGCTCTTGTGAATGAAAATGCTTTGGATGAATTTAAAACACTTACACAATAAAACTATTTAGGAAAAAATATGTTTATTAATCTCGAAAATCAAATTGCACTTGTTACGGGCGCTAGCCGAGGTATAGGACAATCCATTGCTTTAAGTTTGGGAAAACAAAAAGCTTTTGTGATTGGTACTGCAACGACAGAAGATGGGGCAGAAAAAATTTCAGCTTTTCTAAAAGAGCAAAATATTTTAGGCAAAGGAATTAAATTAGATGTCAATGATAATGAGGCAATTCTTCAAACCATAGATGCCATTATTAAAGAACATGGTGATATCTCAATACTCGTAAATAATGCCGGTATTACTAAAGATATGTTGCTTATGCGCATGAAAGAAGAGGAATGGGATGATGTTATCTCAACTAATTTAAAATCTATTTTTCGTATGAGTCAGGCGCTTATTCGAAGCATGATGAAAAGTCGCTACGGTCGAATTATCAATATTACTTCTGTAGTAGGTCATATGGGTAATGGAGGCCAAACAAATTATGCCGCTGCAAAAGCAGGTGTGACTGGGTTCACAAAATCTTTAGCGAAAGAAATTGGTAGTCGAGGAATTACAGTAAATTGCGTGGCGCCCGGATTCATTGATACCGACATGACAAAAGGATTATCAGAAGAACATAAAAAGCAACTTCTAGACCACGTTCCATTAGGCCGCTTAGGAAACCCTGAGGATATTGGCGCTGCTGTATGCTTTTTGGCTTCTAAAGAAGCGTCTTATATCACAGGTGAGACCCTTCATGTCAATGGTGGAATGTTAATGATTTAAGTTATTTTTTAACTTTATTACAAAATTCTTAACAAGATTTGTTAAAATAACGCATGGCTTAAGTGCCATTTCTTAAATAAAAGGGGTATTTTAGATGTCTGACATCGAACAACGTGTAAAAAAAATTGTTGCAGAACAACTTGGCACCAAAGAAGCTGATGTAAAAAATACATCATCATTTGTAGATGATTTAGGCGCCGATTCACTTGATACAGTTGAACTCGTCATGGCTTTAGAAGAAGAGTTTGATTGTGAAATTCCTGACGAAGAAGCTGAAAAGATTACTACAGTTCAGCAAGCCGTTGATTACATCAACAAAAATTTAAAATAATTCAAATGTTGCCTGACCTTTTCTAAATATTGAAAGGGTTGGGTTTAATCCATGTCTAAGAGAAGAGTTGTAGTCACCGGTTTAGGCTTGATTACTCCAGTAGGTTTAGGGGTAAAAGAATCTTGGACCAATATTATTAACGGTCAATCGGGTATAGGTAGAATTACCAAATTTGACTGCTCAACATTTCCTTCTCAAGTCGCAGGCGAGGTCAAAAATTTCGATCCGCTAGCATACATTCCTCCTAAAGATGCTCGCCGGATGGATACTTTCATTCAATTTGGTATCGCAGCAGGTATTGAAGCATTTAAAGATTCTGGCATTGAAGTGACCGAGCAGAATAGTGAGCGCATCGGTGTGTCTGTTGGATCAGGTATCGGTGGAATTAATTTAATCGAATCTACAAGCGATGTTTTTGATGAAGGCGGCGTTCGTAAAGTATCGCCATTTTTTATTCCAGGGACGATTATCAATATGATCTCCGGCAATCTCTCTATTATGCTCAATTTGAAAGGCCCTAATGTCTCTATTGTGACTGCGTGTACAACAGGAACACATTCAATTGGTGATGCAGCGAGAATGATTGAATACGGGGATGCTGATGTGATGTTGGCAGGGGGTTCAGAAGCTGCTATCACTGAATTATCAGTAGCTGGATTTTCTGCAGCAAAAGCGCTTTCATCACGTAATGACGATCCAAAAACTGCAAGCCGTCCATGGGATAAAGACCGCGATGGTTTTGTGATTGGCGAAGGTGCTGGTGTTATGGTGCTTGAGGAATATGAACATGCAAAACAAAGAGGTGCCAAAATTTATGCGGAGCTTTCAGGCTATGGCATGAGTGCGGATGCTTATCATATTACTGCTCCTAACATGGATGGACCCAGACGCTCTATTGTGAATGCATTAAAAAATGCAAATGTGAATACAGATAATGTGCAATATATTAATGCGCATGGCACATCAACACCTCTTGGAGATCTTAATGAAACGAATGCAATCAAAGCTACGTTTGGAGACCTTGCTAAAAAACTCGTTGTGAATTCTACAAAATCGATGACGGGCCATTTATTAGGCGGAGCAGGTGGCATTGAATCTGTATTTACTGTTTTAGCCATTCATAATCAAATTTCTCCACCTACAATCAATATTTTTAATCAAGATCCGGAATGCGATCTTGACTATTGTGCCAATGAAGCAAGATCAATGAAAATTAATGTTGCGCTCAAAAATAACTTTGGTTTTGGTGGCACTAACGGAAGTCTTGTATTTAAAAAAATATAGGTTTCTTCAAATGGGTTTAATCTAAAATGAACTCATTATTTACTTCAGAATTGGCTGTCTAATTTGTCAAAACAATTCCTCATAAATGGTACATTTCAAAAGATCAGTCCTTTTGATCGTGCATTTCAATATGGCGATGGAATTTTTAGAACTTTTGTTGTAGAAAATAAGAAACCAGTTCATTGGAAACATCACTACAAAAAAATAGTAGACGATTGTCTTGCAATGAAAATAACCCCCCCTAAAGAAAAAGATTTGTTGTCTGATATACGTACTTTATTTAAATCAAAGACTAAATCAGTCGGGAAATTTATTATTTCAAGAGGTACTAGTGAGCGAGGCTATAAATTTAACGAGGATATTAAACATAATCGTTTTTTAATTAAAACTAAAATGCCAAGTTATCCAAAAGAATATTTTAAAATTGGCGTTAATCTCTACGTATGTAAACAAAAACTTAATCCTTCGATTCTTTCGGGTGTTAAACATCTCAATCGATTAGAAAACATTATGGCAAGACAAGAATGGGAAGGTGATCAATACGCTGATGGTATTCTTCTTAATCAGAATGGATATGTGATTGAGTGTATCTCCAGCAATATTTTTATGCGTATTGGAAAAACTATTTACACACCTAAGATAACCCATGTTGGTATTAAAGGAGTTACAAGAGAATTAATTCTTAAAGTCTCTGCAGGGTTAGGTTTCAAAATCAAAGAAGCAACATTTACTTTAAATAAACTTTTAGCGAGCGATGAAGTCTTTATAACAAACAGTTTATTTGGTGTTCTACAAGTTAAAAAAATTAAAAATAAGTCTTGGCAGCGCCAAGAATTAGCATCACTATTTAACCAGTCACTCAAACATTTGAATATATGAAAAAATGGCTTATTCGGTTAATGATAATATTTATCCCCTTTTTAATTTGGGTGATTCACTTTCTTATTACACCACTTCACATAAATAAAGCAGATTTAGCTGTAGAGATTGAACCTGGCAGTAGTCTCAAAACTATTGCTTTTCAACTCGTCGATGAAAAAATTCTTAATGAACCTTGGAGATTCATCATCCTTGGTAAAGCGTTGGGACAATCCAGAAAATTAAGACCTGGCAACTATTATCTCAATCCAAATATTACACCCTATCAATTATTAAAATCTCTTGTTGAAGGCCGAGCTACTGAAGGTTCAATTACTTTCATTGAAGGGCAAGATCTTCAGTCTATGTTAGAAAAAATAAAAGCAAACGATAGTATTAAAAAAACGATGAAGCCTTATGATTCAAAAGCCATTGCTTTAGCTCTAGGAATGCCATATGAATCAGCCGAAGGCCAATTTTTTCCTGATACTTATTATTTTAGTAGAAATACACCTGATATCGAGATTCTCAAAAGAGCTTATAAGGCGATGCAAAAAAAATTAAATTATGAATGGGCAAATAGAGCGGAAGAGGTCCCTTACAAAAATAGCTATGAGGCTCTCACTATGGCATCTATCATTGAAAAAGAAACGGGTAAATCCATAGAGGCCAATCTTATTTCTGGTGTATTTATTCATCGATTAAGTATTAATATGAAACTTCAGAGCGATCCCACAGTGATATACGGACTTGGTAAAAAATTTACTGGCGATATTACAAAAAAGGATTTGATTAGCGATACGCCATATAATACTTATACTAGAGAGGGATTGCCTCCAGGCCCTATTACTATGCCGAGTTTAATTTCTATTCGCGCTGCACTTCACCCTACAAAAACAGACGCACTTTATTTTGTGGGTAAAGGTGATGGAACCCATTATTTTTCTACAAATTTAAATGAACATAATAATGCTGTAAGAAAGTATCAGATTAAATGAATACTAAAGGTAAATTTATTACATTTGAAGGTGTTGATGGCGCAGGGAAAAGTTCACATATTGACGAAGTGATATCTTTCCTTGAATTAAAAAAAATCGCAGTAGTAAGAACAAGAGAGCCTGGCGGAACAAAACTTGGGGAAAAGTTAAGAGAATTACTTCTACATGATGAAATGGATCCAGAAACAGAAACGCTTCTTATGTTTGCAGCCAGAAAGCAACATATTGCAGAAATTATCAAACCAGCACTTGATAAAGGTATATTTGTAGTGTCTGATCGTTTTACTGATGCGACATACGCTTATCAATATGGTGGAAAACAAGTCGCATATTCTAAAATTGAAATACTTGAATCATGGGTTCATCCAGATCTTAAGGCCGACCTTACTTTGTTATTTGATTTGCCTGTCGAAGTAAGTATTGATCGTTTAAAGAAAAATAGAACCCCCGACAAATTTGAAAAAGAAAGTGAATCTTTTTTTAACCGTCTTAGAAATGTATATTTAGACCTCGCGAGACAACATCCTAATCGTTATAAAATTATTAATGCAAATCAAGCTATTGAATTCGTATCTCGAGATGTTATTGAGGCTATAAAAACTATTTTATGATGGATTCTATTTATCCTTGGTTTAAAGATGCTTGGATCGCTATTCATGAAAATAAAAACTTACCTCATGCTTTAATTTTTAAAGGCAAGGAGGGTATTGGAAAGTATAATTTTGCAGTTAAATTTGCAAAATCCTACTTGTGTCAAAAAACTCTTTCTAATCATTTGCCATGTGAAGCATGTTCAAGTTGCGAATGGTTTCCAGATGTACATCCTGATTTTAAACATATTGCCCCAATTGAAAATGAAGATGATGAGCTATCAAAAAGAAAAACTGTTCGTAAAAAAAATATTTTAATTGATCAAATTCGAGAGCTCTCTGAATATTTAGAATTGTCAGTCCATCAAGAGAAGGGTAGGCGTGTTGTTTTGATTGAGCCAGCAGACTCACTTAATCATGCAGCATCTAATGCACTCCTTAAAATCTTAGAGGAGCCTCCTGAAAATACTTTATTCATTCTTGTAACAAGTCAAACGCAAAAACTCATTGCGACCATCCGAAGTCGATGCCAATTATTAGATCTTCGCGGTCCTTCATTAGATGAGGCCAAAACATTTCTGATTGATCAAAAAATAATCCATGAGGACAGTTTACTGTCATATACTGGCGGCTCACCATTTATCGCAATCAAAGAGTTAGAAAATCAATCAGAGCGAGAGATGATTATTCAATTATTATCTCAAGGCCATAATATCGATATCACTAAAGTTAATTATGCAATACTTACTCAAGGGCTTGATTGGACATTAAATGTGATCCAAAAATGGGTTTTTGATTTACTACTTAGCCTTCATGCACAGCAAAATTATTATTTTAAAAAAGAAGAAAAGCGTATTCAATCTCAAGCAAAACAAATTAATCTTGATAACTTGCTTTTGTTTACAAATGAATTAAATGAATTAAAAAAAATTGCATCGCATCCAATTAATCAAGAGCTTCAGTTGCAAAATATTTTTATTAAATATAAACAGATTTTTGAGCCATCATGACATCATTTATAGACTCTCATTGCCATATTAATTTTCCAGAGCTATATCAAAATATAGATTCTATTCTTTCCAAGATGTCATCCAATAAAGTTACCCATGCTTTATGTGTGAGTGTTACTTTAGATAAATTGCCAGACATCTTTAAGATTACCAATACCTACGCCCATATCTTTGCCTCCGTTGGCGTTCACCCTGATTATGAAGATATTGCAGAGCCTTCTTTGGAGGAGTTATGTCGTCTTGCTAAAGAGAATAAAGTTGTGGCTATTGGCGAAACTGGACTAGATTATTTCAGAGTACAAGGCGATCTTACATGGCAGAGAAATCGTTTTAGAACGCATATTAAAGCTGCCATTCAATCAAATTTACCACTTATTATTCATACAAGAAATGCTGCAGAAGACACTTTAAAAATTATGCGAGAAGAGGGAGCTAATCAAGTAGGTGGTGTCATGCATTGTTTTACAGAATCTCTTGATGTAGCGCTTGAAGCTATTGAACTTAATTTCTATATTTCATTTTCAGGGATTGTGACATTTAAAAATGCAACTGATCTAAAAGAGGTTGTGAAAGCCATTCCTCTTAACCGCATGCTTATTGAGACTGACTCACCATATCTGGCACCCGTGCCTTATCGAGGCAAAATAAATGATCCATCCAATGTGATACATGTGGCCCAGGAAATAGCAAAACTAAAAAATATTTCAGTAGAAGAGGTTGGTCAAGTCACTACACAAAATTTCTTTAAGCTTTTTTCTAAATGCCGTCCTTCGAATTAACTATTCTTGGTGTTGGATCGAGCGCTGGCACCCCTGTAGTTGGATGCAATTGTGAAACTTGCTTATCTATCAACCCAAAAAATAAGCGTACACGTTGCTCATCTCTTATTAAATTAAATTCAGGTGAGCATATTCTTATAGATACCAGCCCTGATTTGCGTTTTCAGTCTCTAAGAGAATCAATTTCGAGAGTTGATGCTGTATTGTATACGCATACTCATGCAGATCACCTCCATGGTATAGATGATTTAAGAGCTTTTTGTCAGTTGCATAAGATGCAAATACCTATTTACGGAAAAAAAGAGTCACTTGACCATATAGCATTAAAATTCGGATATGCATTAAATGAACCAAAAGGGTTTTGGGAGATGCCCGTATTAAAAGCAATGCCGATTCAAGATCCATTTCAACTTTTTAGCGAACTTGTAACTCCAATTCCTGTTTTACATGGAAAATCAGAAATCTATGGTTATCGCATAGGAAATTTGGCATACCTTACTGACGTATCCGATATTCCTGAGAGCTCTCTGAAACTTTTAGACGGTTTAGATATCTTATTACTTGATTGTTTGCGTTTAAAAGAACATCACACGCATATCAATCTTGAACAAAGCTTGATCTTTGCGAATAGAATAAAAGCTACTAAAACATATTTGATTCATATGACACATGATTTAGAATATGAAGCATTAAAAAAAGAATTACCTGATCATATCGATGTTGGATATGACGGGCTTAAAATCATCATTAATTAAAGGTTAATATGTCAACATTACTTAAAAAAATATTATTTATATTCATAGTATTAGGACTTTCTTTTCAAGTATTAGCTGAAGGAAAAAAACTTTATACAGAAAATGAGTTTTTAGATGCTTTTGGTGCTAAATCAAAAGAAAAGGTACTTCAAATTTTAGGTGAGCCAGCTAGGAAAGAAATGTCTGTTAAACCAACCAATGCAAGTTCTGTGATTGGAAGACCCACTGAAGACCGAGCAAATCCGAATAAGCGCGTGAATATCGAAATGTGGTATTACAACAATCTTGTTAAGTCGGATGAGAAAAATACCTGGAAGCAAACTGAATTAACAATTATGGATGGTAGGGTCTATAACATAGGTTTTTTTAATAGCCGCTAAGCTTTATGAGTGGCTCAACACATAAGGAGCTACTTAACCAAGCGATTGCTTTCGCAATTAACGATGCGTGGGATGCCTCTCACAAAATCGTTCAAGATCTCCATTCTACCCAAGCTTATTGGATTCATGCTGTACTCCATAAGATCGAAGGTGATGAGTTCAATAGCCGTTATTGGTATGAGAGGGCTCAACAATCATACGAAGCTTATGTTGACCCCATAAAAGAACTTATCTTCATACAAAAAAACTTATAGGAAGGTTTTATGCACAATCAGGATGCCGTTGAAGTGATTTGCACCGACAACGGAAAAAAAGTAATTGGATACATTCTGAACTATAGGATCAAAGACCAATTAGAAATTTCTTTAAATACAGTAAAAATTCGAATGCAATATAAATCTGGAGTTTTTGTAGGCTCTATGGCGGGGATGGAGTTTGTTGTCCAAGAAGACACATTACCTAGGCAGTTTAAAGACTATCAAAGATAATCATATGTATTATTAATTTCGTATAATGTATATTATGTAAAATTAAATACAGATCTTAAATTAGTTGCCATTAAAAAGCGTCTTTAAGTCCTCCGCTCCAATATCATGAGCAATCTTATTAGCCTCATCAAGCTTCGATTTACTAAGTTCATTATTAGATTTCTTTTTATAATATTTGCTCTCTGCATATAAAGCTTTAGCGAGGTAATACATTCCTCCATTGTCACGCGCTAGCTTTTCGAATTTTAAAAGTGTTTTTTCAGCGGATGATAAATCATTTACCTCAAGGTAATACAAAGCTAGATTAATACCAGACTCTGCATATTCACCAAGCAAGCCTGCCCGATCAAAAGCCAAATTGGCCTTTAATTCGAACTCTATAGCTTTTGTAAAATTTTTCATTGACGCATATGCATAAGCTATTCGATCCAAATTAGTAGCCCGTTCATCATCATTTGCAGCTAATCCGTAAGCTTCGGTGAATGCGTTTGCGGCTTCATCGTATTTAGTGAGAAGCAATAAAGTCTCTCCAATTTCAATCAAATATAAACGCTTGAAAGATTTGTTTGTTTGAGTGCGTGAAATAGCATTTTTTAAATGTAAAAGGGCTTCATCTAATTTATTAGCTTCTTTTAAAGTTATACCTTCAAGTAAATCAGCCATGTAATGATCAATATCATTTTTTGATAATTTATCAGCTAATTTAAAGTCGTTAAAAGCATCGTCGTAATGACGAAGCTTTAGATTTGCTTGGCCGTGGCAAAAAGCAGACTTATATTCGCTTTTTTTTGTTTTTAAGGCCTCTTCGTATTGATTATCACTTAGTAACTCATCACAGGATTTATTTATTTCCTTTGAAAAGATACAGTTTGAAAAAGATACGCTAAATAGTATTAATAAAAATTGTATTTTAAATTTCATAAGTTTTTAATTGATAAGTTTTAAAAGTTCATCTTGAGAAATAACTTTAACACCAAGCTCTTGTGCAACGATTAACTTTTTTCCAGCATCAGATCCAGCGACAACATAATCAGTCTTTTTAGAGACGCTACCTGCAACCTTTCCGCCATTTATTTCAATGATTGATTTCGCTTCTTCGCGAGACATCGAAGACAAGGTTCCTGTAAGAACAAATGTTTTGGTCGCAAAAATTCCTGAAGTAGATTTTTTTATTACATGTTTTGGCCAATTAACACCAAGTTTTATTAGAGATTGAATTACGTCCCTATTCTTATTTTGCTTAAAAAAATCACTGATAGATTTTGCAACTGTAGGACCAATGTCAGGCACAAGCTGTAAGCTTTCTTCTGTTTGATTCATGATTTCATTTAAATCCCCATAGAAATCAGCAAGATCTTTAGCGGTTGATTCGCCTACGTTACGAATACCAAGTGCATATATAAATCGGGGCAATGTAGTTTTTTTACTTTTTTCAATAGCATCTAATAAGTTTTGACCTGACTTTTCTGCCATACGATTGAGGTTAATTAATTGTTTAAGCTCTAGCTTGTATATATCGGGTAATCCATGAATTAATCCTACAGTTACTAATTGTTCAACAGACTTATCCCCTAAACCTTCGATATCCATGGCCTTTCGTGAAGCAAAATGAATAATAGATTGTTTTTGTTGAGCTGGACAAATGAGTCCACCTGAGCATCTCACTACAGCCTCATCATCTATACGCATAAGAGGAGAGCCGCACTCTGGACATGTCGTTGGCATTTTAAATTTCTTGATTGCCTTTGGTCTCTTATCAATGAGAACCCTTACAATTTCAGGAATTACATCCCCTGCTCTTCGGACACTTACAATATCTCCAATATGAATATCCTTGCGAATCATTTCATCTTCATTATGAAGAGTTGCATTGGTCACAGTAACCCCACCAACAAAAACTGGTTTTAGGCGTGCCACAGGAGTTATAGCTCCTGTTCGACCTACTTGAACATCAATATCTAAAATTTCAGTTAAAGCTTCTTCTGCTGGAAACTTATGAGCGATTGCCCATCTCGGAGCTCTCGATACAAAACCTAATTCATTTTGATAATTGAAAGAATTCACTTTGTAAACTACGCCATCAATATCATAAGCTAGGGAGTCTCTTATTTTTAATACTTTCTCATAAAAGCTTTGTAAGCCATTTACACCCTTAACACTTGCTGATAAATCAGAAATCGGTAAATTAAATTGCTTTAAAAGCTGAATTGTCTCTGTATGCGTTTTTAAGTTTAAATTGGGTTCGCATACACCAAGACCATATGAAAAGAAGGTTAATGGTCTGGTTGCGGTTATTCTTGGATCAAGCTGTCTCAAACTACCTGCTGCAGCATTTCTTGGATTTGCAAATTTTTTTTCACCTAAAGATTCTTGTTTTTGATTGAGTAATTCAAAATCTTTTTTGAGCATTAAAACCTCACCTCTCACCTCTAAAACTTTGGGTGGATTTGGATGATTAAGTTTAGTCGGAATTGAGCGAATAGTTTTTAAATTGTGTGTGACATTCTCTCCAGTATAACCATCGCCGCGTGTAGCGCCTTGAACGAAAATGCCATTTTCATAAGTTAATGTAATTGCGAGACCATCAAATTTTGGTTCAACAGCATATTCCACTTCATCAATGCCAATATCATCCTTAATCCTTTTATCGAAAGCAATAAGCTCATCTTCTTCGAAAGCATTATTTAAAGATAACATTGCTTGACGATGAATAACGCTATCGAAAGCTTCTAGGGCCTCACCACCTACCCGTTGGGTGGGTGAATCTGGTTGAATTAAATCAGGATTTGCATTTTCTAAATCAACAAGCGATCTAAAAACTTTATCGTATTCAAAATCTGAAATAGAGGGATTGTCTAAGACATAATATTGATAATCGAATGTATTTATCTTTTCGATTAAATCTTTAATTTTTTTCTTAATATTTTCTTTTTCGGCTTTCATTTAAGAAAATAATCTTCGTGCACAAGAGCTTCCGGGGGGAATATTTCTAGTGATCATTTGATTTTCAATTTTTTCGACTTGATACCGAATACGTTCAATATGATTAATGTTCAACTCTTTTTTATTGGAATCAACAAGCATACAATCAAGATCTTTTTGAAAATTAGTAATTGATTCCAACATTACATCAAAAGAATCTTTGCAACTTAACGTTAGCGGTAAATCCATTTGGAAAAGAATACCCTGAATATAAGGATCAAGGTTGAAGCTTAAGGGTTGTTGATTTAATGAAGTTATACGAAATAAAGGATGTTTATCACGACCTTTGAATATATGATAACCATCTTTATTCTCTTTAAAACCATCTGTTTTTAATTTATCAATAAGCTTTTTGTTGTCAAACATACCGTTATTTTTTGGAATAAGGGTTAATGTCATTATATGGTCTACAAGAGCACAAAATTGATTAAGCTCTTTTGCATCATCTTCGATATTTGAGTGAGACAGCCAAATAAGATTTCCATCCAAGTCATTTTTAGTTTTTTCTGCCAACATTCTAAATGTTTGTGTATGCGCTGATGATAAAGGACCCTGACGATCTACCAACTGCACTGATAAAAGTATTTGATCAAATGAGACTGAACCGCTTATACCATCTGTCGAAGTCCATACATCCTCGTTTTTACGAATAAATATATGCGTATGAGGCAATTCAATGAAATCTCTGAGATTTAATTTTGAAATAGCATGAGTTGCTTTGTTAAGTTTAATAAATGCAATAGCATCAATATTACGGTAGATATCTTTGGGTAAATTTGAAAGTAAGTATCTCTCAGAGATGCTTAAATCTTGATCGTGAGGATTTTTTTCTTCTTGACTTAAACCATCTTCATCTTTGGATAAAAAAGAATTTTCAGTCTGATTTTGTTTTCGATACTGGATAAGGCGAATCCAGTTAAAAATGATCATGATAAGAATAATTATTACAGCGAGAATCGTCAAAGCAAACTGAATGTCAGACATGCTTGAAATAAGCCCTGTTATCTTAATTTGCCAACTCCATTTTCTCTACTTCTTCTAAAGATACTTCAACAATTCTTGATACTCCAGATTCTTGCATCGTTACACCAATGAGTTGTTGGGCCATTTCCATAGCAATTTTATTATGTGATACGTAAAGAAATTGAGTATTTTTAGACATTTCAGTCACCATATTGGTGAAACGAAGTGTATTACTATCATCAAGTGGTGCATCAACTTCATCCATGAGACAGAATGGAGCTGGATTTAATTTAAATAAAGCAAATACAAGAGCGGTTGCGGTTAATGCTTTCTCCCCACCTGACAATTGACTAATAGTCGTATTCTTTTTGCCCGGGGGCTGCGCTGTAACTTGAATGCCTGTATCTAAAATCTCTTCGCCTAAAAGTTCTAATTGAGCTTGTCCGCCATTAAATAGCACTTTAAAAAACTCTGTAAAATTCTTATTTACTTCATTAAACGTTGCAATCAATCGATCTCGAGTTTCTTTATCGATTCGTCTTATCGCGTCTTCCAAGGTATTACTTGCAGAAGTTAAATCCTCTACTTGACTATCAAGATACCCTTTTCTTTCTTTTTCGGATGTGAGCTCATGAATGGCTGCTAAGTTAACTGGGCCCAATAAATTAATTTCTTCTTGAAGTTTATTACATAATTCTTGCACTTCTTTAACTGTTGTTTTTTCTGTAATTGATTCTGAAAGAACACCCTCATCTAATTGAGACTCAATAATTTCGTTTTGAAATTGCTCAAATAATAATTTTGATTCCCGCTCATTTAAGCGTGACTGTTCAAGTTTATCTCGAATTGGATGAACTGCCTGCTCGGTTTGCAGTCTCTTTTGTTCACTTTCACGTAAGTCGGTTTCTTTTTGCGCAAGATTATCTCGCGATGCGATTAGAATTTTCTCTCTTTCATCCTTAACGGTAATTTTTTCGCGCAGAGACAATTTTAGAGCCTCAATACTTTCAGTATTAATTGAAGTCTTAACTAAATCTTTTTTGTTATTAAGGGCATTATTATCTTCAGTAAGTAAATTAATTCTATTATTTAATTCATTGATTTTATTACCAATAATTTTTAAATTAAAATGGCTTTCTTGAAGTTGAATCTCAGCTTCATTGACATGTTTCCTAGCGCTTTCATATTCTAATTCATGTCTTTTTTTAATATCTTCAGACAAAGTTTTTTGTTCTAAAAGTCGATGTGCATCATTCTCTAAATTATGAATAAGACTTGATTTAGTTGTCTTATCAATTTGAATTTGCGTTAATTTTGTTTTGAGTTCATTTTGCTCGTTAGTAATACTGCTATGCTTCTCATTTGCGTAGGCTATGCTTTGTTGAGTTTTTTCAACTTCAATCTCAGTTTGATGGAAATCATTTAAAGCTTCCTTTAATTCCTCACTATACGAATCGGCTTGCTCTTCATAATCATTTAATTGAAGTTCAGCTTCACTAAGCTTATTCGATATATCTTTAGAGTTTCTATCTATGGATGGAAATTTCTCTTGTAGCGCTTTGAGTCTTTCTTGGCGCAAAAGAATGCCATTAAGGGAGGCATCTTTACCATAAAAAGACACACTATTTTTGGTAAAGATATCGCCTTGTTGATTAACTAAAAATTCGCCTTGTTCCAAATTACCGATGAAATTTTTATAACTTTCACCTTTTGGAATAATATAACAATTAGATAACCATTCTGACAAAAGATTCATTAGAAGCGGATCGCTAATTTCAATTACATCCAGAGCAGAATTTAATTTATTATTTTTTGGTTTGTAAGCATGAGATGCATTTAAATTAGCAAGCACCATAGATGCGGGAGGCCTATGAGAGATAGTTTCATATTGAGCTAGAACTGCATTTAATTTTCCACCAAGAGCAGATTCAATAGCTGTTACCCAATCTGTTTTAATCTTAAGTTTTTCCCACAAGCGATTAGACGTGTTGATATTATGTTGAGAAGTCCAACTTTTGAGACTTTCATTGCCTTGTGTGTCATCTTGAATTTGCGCCAGCGTTTTAATTTCACCTTCAATTTGACTTAATTCTTTTTGTATTTCAATTTGATGCTGTCTTAAAGCATCAATTTCCTCCTCAAGGTCAGTTGCAAGCGATTTGTTTTCATCTATCTTAGCCTCGATTTTTTCTACATGTAGTCTCTTATCAGCTAAATCACTTTCTTTTTCCTCAAGTAAAGATTGCCCGGTTAAATCAATATTATTAATCTCATTATTTAAAAATGTAATGCGAGTATTTATTTCTTCTTCAGTTTTATGAATGAAGTCTATCGTTGCCTTTTCAAGATTAATTTTTTCTTGCGTCGATTGGAATTGATTTGCAACTTGATTAAACTGTTCCGTTGAATCTAGATAGGTTGCTTCAACTAATTGAATTGATGATTTAAGTGAATTAAAATTTTCTTCCTTAGTTTTATAAAGCTCACTTAATGCTACTTTTTCAATCTCTGCTTCTTCAATGTCTTTTGCAAATTTAAGCTGATCGTCCGCATTCTTAGTAAGATTTGTTTCAATCTCAATTAATTCTTTTTTACTGCGCTCTAAAAGCTCATTTTGATTTCTAATGTTATTTTCAATATTAGAAACTTCAGCATTGATTTCATAGAAGCTTGCTTGATTCTTATTAATTTCATCGGAAGCATCAATATGAGCTTGCCTTAAATTTTCTACCTCGGCTTCAATTTTTCTTAAAGCGGCAGTTTGTTGCTCCAATTCATTTACAAGTTTCTCAACCTGAAACTGATTTTTTTTCCAAACAATACTAGCATCACGTTTCTTTAATACCCAAACCTGTGCTTGATGAAATTTATGTTTTTCTGTTAATTCATTATATTTTGTTGCAATGACTGCTTGAGATTCCAGCTTTGCGATTTGCTGGATAATTTCATTTAGGACATCTTGAATACGACTTAAATTTTCTCGCGTATCCCTGAGTCTAAATTCTGTTTCGCGCCGACGCTCTTTATACTTACTAACACCTGCAGCTTCTTCAAGGTAACTTCTAAGTTCCTCAGGCTTGGCTTCAATAATTTGTGAAATTGTATTTTGGCCAATAATGGCATATCCTCTTCCACCTAAACCCGTTCCTAAAAAGAGATCTGCAATATCTTTGCGTCTGACAGCTAAATTATTAATGTAATAAGTTGAACCCTTTTCTCTTTCGATAACGCGCTTTACTGAAATTTCTGCATATTGTGACCATTCTGTAGGTGCTTTACCCAAAGAATTATCAAAGATAAGTTCGACGCTCGCTCGTGAAATTGGTTTGCGATTTTCTGATCCGTTAAAAATTACCGAATCCATATTTTCACTTCGCATTTCTTTAGCTGAAGATTCGCCAAGCACCCATTTTACGGACTCCATAATATTGGATTTTCCGCATCCGTTGGGACCAACTATACCCACTCTTTGGCCTTGAAGTTGTATAGTGGTGGGATCTACAAATGATTTAAAACCAGCTAATTTAAGTTGTATAAGTCGCACAATATTCTTTTATCGAAGTGAAGTAGGTGTTATCTATTAACAGTATAATAACTTTTTTTTACTTCCTTATTTTAATCTATGAACGCACTTTCTTTGGGAAAAAAACCAAGCGCAAAACCTACTAAAAAGCTTGAAACTTTCGCTAATCCATGCCCTTCTCGGGACTTTCATATTCATATGCAAATACCTGAATTTACCTGTTTATGCCCTAAGACTGGGCAGCCAGACTTTGCTACTCTATATCTTGATTACATTCCTAATAAAAAATGTGTAGAGCTCAAAAGTCTGAAGCTTTATATCTGGTCTTTTAGAGATGAGGGTTGCTTCCATGAAGCTGTAACTAATCGCATTTTAGACGATTTAGTTAAGGCGACAGAGCCACGTTTTATGCGTCTGCGTGCCGAATTTTTTGTGCGAGGTGGCGTATTTACAAACGTTGTGGTTGAACACAAGAAAAAAGGTTGGAAACCTGAACCTATTGTTGATTTAAGCCAATTTTCAAAACAATCAAACACCCGATCTTAAAAGGATTGACGCGCTTACTTCTAAAATTTAAGATGTGCGCCTTTGATCAGATACTTGGGGGTATAGCTCAGCTGGGAGAGCGCTTGCATGGCATGCAAGAGGTCAGCGGTTCGATCCCGCTTATCTCCACCAAATAACTTATATCAAACGCTGTTCTATAGTAGAATAGCACCTTCTTTTCTTAGGTCCCCATCGTCTAGAGGCCTAGGACACCTCCCTTTCACGGAGGGAACAGGGGTTCGACTCCCCTTGGGGACGCCAATTATCAAGCTAGTTTAGTCATTCAGTGATAGCTCAAACATGCTAGAATCACTTTTTTTTAAAATTTCCCGCTAGACACCTATGAGCTTAGATAACGTTCTTCCTGGTAAAAATGTTCCAATACATTTCAACGTCATTATTGAAATCCCAATGAATGCTGATCCAATCAAATATGAGGTCGATAAAGAATCAGGAGCAATTTTTGTGGATCGATTTATGGGCACAGCTATGCATTACCCTACCAATTATGGTTACATACCCAAGACAATCGCAGGTGACGGTGATCCAGTAGACGTGCTTGTTGTTACTCCATTACCTTTAATTCCAGGCGTGGTTGTGAGCTGTCGAGCTGTTGGGATATTGGAAATGGAAGATGAGCAAGGTCAGGATGCAAAGGTGTTGGCAGTTCCTGAAGATAGAATTCTTTCAATTTATTCACATTGGCAAAAACCCGAAGATATGAATCCTCTGCGACTTAATCAAATTCAGCATTTTTTCGAGCACTATAAAGATTTAGAAAAAGGTAAATGGGTTAAAATCAAAGGCTGGAAAGGCCCCCAAGATGCGCACAAAGAAATTCTTGAAGGTATTGAAAGATACAAAAAAAGTTAAAATTTAAAACCCATGATGGCCCACAATTTCTGCTGGGTCTTTATCTTTAAGATATGCAAATTCCCCTGCGACATCTATTTCGATCCAGTCGCATGACAAAGATAATGTATCAAATCTTTCATCAATTACACAGCAATCCAACCATTTCTTTTCGCCATTGATTAGAACAGATTGAAAACCAATATCCCTCCACGCATTGACTAAATTTTCCATATCAATAGGATTCATAGCACCATCTCTAAAAAGATATTCATCATACCAAACTCGAGTCCCAAGAGAAGAAGCATGATCAATTAGGCATTGGTCCCATCCACCAGGATACTTTTCCTCAATCGTTGATCTTCGAACAATAAAGTTAAAATACTCTAACGCAATAGCCATTAAAATTTTTCTCTCTGATCTAGAAATCGCCACATCCCTGTTGGAAGGTCTCCTAATAAAACATTACCAATCCTAACTCTCTTTAACCCAATTACATGGAGACCAACAAGCTCACACATTCTTCTGATCTGTCTATTCCGCCCTTCGGTTAAAATAAAACGCAATTGATCATTATTCTGCCATTCAACTATCGCTGGCTTTAACTTACAACCGTCAAGTGAAAGACCATGCCTTAATAGCTCCAAGCCTTTATTAACCAACTTTCCTTCAACTCGAACTAAATACTCTTTTTCAATCACACTTTGTTCGCCAATGATTGTTTTAGCAATTCTTCCGTCTTGAGTGAGAACTAATAAACCGGAAGAGTCAATATCTAGTCTTCCTGCTGGAGCTAATCCATCAGTATTAAATCTTGGATTACGAGAAGAATACAGTTTCGAAAC
>Ga0255147_1000145_pt1 | contig 30459 bp, 27 predicted proteins | sample Atl_Miss_RepA_8h_FD_183034 | JGI IMG/M metagenome (GOLD analysis project Ga0255147, IMG submission 183034) | Freshwater microbial communities from Altamaha River, Georgia, United States - Atl_Miss_RepA_8h | ecosystem: Environmental > Aquatic > Freshwater > River | place: USA: Georgia | collected... | reverse complement strand
TCTACATCAACGGTGTTTTGATTGCAACAGTTACTGATTCAACAAACTACAACACAGGCACGTTGTATTTGGCGTCGCAAGCCGGAGCAAGCTTTTTGCCCGGATACATTTCTGATTTCCGTATCATCAAAGGTCAAGCACTCTACACCGGCGGATTCGCTCCACCCGTAGCACCAGTACAAGCTGTTCAAAACACAGTCTTGCTGCTCAACATGGACAAAGCTGGTGCAACCGATAGCAGCCGTACAGCCGACTTTGAAACAGTTGGTGACACAAAGATTGCCTATGAGACACCATACGCTGGGTCTTACTACAGTAATTATTTTGATGGTACTGGTGATTATTTAACAACACCCTCAAGTTCTGCTTTGTCATTTGGCACAAGTAATTTCACAATTGAATTCTGGGCTTATGGAACTGCTGCACAAGGTTCAACAACGCATTTCTTAGGCAACAATTTAACTTATGGTGCAAATGCTTGGGAAATTCAATGGAGTAACGGTGCACCTTCAATTCTAAATAAATTGCAATTGTGGGCGTACAATTTAAATAGTAGTGGTGTGTTTATGCAAGGAACAACAACGCTTGTTCCCAATCAGTGGTATCACATTGCATTAGTTCGTAATGGGACTGCGTTTACCTTATATTTAAACGGAGTGTCTGAGGCAACAGGAACAAGTTCTGCTTCGTTGGACACCAACAGTACTAACATTATTGGTGTTGCAGCACGACAAGGTGCTGAGGCTTTTACTGGTTATATCTCTAATGTTCGTGCAATTAAAGGCACAGCCCTTTATACATCTGCCTTTACACCCCCCACCGCACCATTAACCGCTGTCAGTGGTACATCGCTTTTAACTTGTCAATCTAAATCGTTTGTGGATAACAGCACAAACGCGTTCACTATTACAAGGAATGGCGACACTGCGGTCAAATCGTTTAACCCATTCCAGAAGAACACGTACAGCAGTATGTATTTTGACGGTACGGGTGACTACATCATCGCGCCTTTAAGTACAAAAAATGCTTTTGGCACGGGTAACTTTACGGCTGAAATGTGGCTGTACCCAACAGCGTTTGCCAACTATAAATCTTTGTGGGGGTGCAGTTCTGGAGCCGCATCATCTACAGGATTCCACACAGGTTTGAATGCAAGCGGCAACGTGTTTATTTACAGCGCAAGTGCATTTAAAGTTACAACAACAAATGCAATGAATTTAAATGCATGGAACCATGTAGCATTTGTTCGTAACGGCACAGCACTTAATATTTATATTAACGGCGTTCTCGGCGGCACTTGGACACTTACTACACAAACGTTTACGGACGGTTATTGCTGGTTTGGCGCAGCCCCCGGTTATGCAAGTGAATATTACACTGGGTATTTGGCTGATTGGCGTATTACTAACAGCCAAGCTCGTTACACCGCAACGTTCACACCGCCAACAGCACCACTGCCTACTTCCTAAAGGTACAGCATGACAACGCAAATCATTCAGCCAAACGTAGATGCTACATTTCTAGCCACGCTGGCAACGCTGACAGGCAATCAAACGCTGACCAGCAAAACGCTCAAGGGGCCGTTCGAGTTTGTAACGGTATCCCCATCCGCGCCTGCGGCAACGCTTCAGTACGATGTACTCACGCAAGGTATCCTGTACTACACCGGCAACGCAACGACAAACTTTACGTGGAACGTGCGAGGCAACAGTGGCACAACGCTGGACTCTTTGCTGCAAACCGGCCAGTCTGTCACAGCGATTCTGATCGTTACCAACAGCACCACGGCTTACTACCCCACAGCGTTTACTGTGGACACGGTAACTGTTACGCCTAAATATCCCGGTGGTTCGCCCATCACAGGCGGTAGCGCCAGTGCTTTGGATATCTACACTTTGACTTTAATTAAGACAGCCGCTGCCACGTACACCGCTCTTGTGTCTCAGATCAAATACGCTTAAAGGTAAATCATGCTGTCCGTCAAAAGTTCACTCGGCGGGTTTACTTCACCTTACGTCTATGCAATCCCTGCTGATACTGTTATTTTTTACAATGGCACTTATTCTGCTGCGGTAGACGGCTGGGATATTTACACAGACGCGGCCAACAAATTTATTGTAGGCACGGCAACTCAAGCAGAAATTGCCACCACAGCAGCTGCCAGTGGAAGCTCAACAGCCACAGCCACAAGTTTATCTACCGCAGGATCACACTACGGCCCTGACATTCTTGTTGCTGGCGGATATGGAGCTTCACCGACAAGCTCAAGAAGGTCTTCTGGTGAGCATACGCACTCTATTACGGCCAACGGTACAGCGAGTACCGAGCTAAAACCAGTTGGAACTACCATAACTATGCTTCGTACAGCCACGGAGCAAAGGTTCTTTCCAGCCAATACCATCCACATTAATGGTACAAACTTGGTCAGTGGGACTCAAAAACTGGCGGCTACATCTAACCGTTATATCGCGGGTGGCAGCGCGGTGGCAGACACCGCAGCAACTAGTCACACCATGACGCTTACAGCGGCTTTGTATTCTTCTGGGTCACACTCACATAGCCTTAGCCCATACAACGAATACACGTCTACGCAGACATCCAGTTTGCAATCCAACGGTACTTCGTATCCGCCGTCTAGCCATACACATGTTGTCACTGCAACGGCAACCATTAACGCGCTAAAAGGCAAGCTTCTTAAACTGTGGATCGCAGCATCGCGGCAGTTACCAAAAAGCGCTACTGTGGTTATGTACTGCGGAAACTTGTCCTTACTGCCACCGTACTGGAAAGTTTGTAACGGCGCTAATGGCACGATTGACATGCAAGGGTATTTCCTTGGGTACGCTACATCTTCAGCCACTGCACACGGAACAGTAACCAGTGAGACAAATACGTATACGACGACTGGGCCAACTGCAGCATCTGATAACTACGCACACGCACACTATTCGGGTGGCAGCAGTTATTACACTCAGATGTATGTAAACCACAGTTCTGGAACTTTTTCACATACACACGCTGTTGCTGGCGGATCAGTCACTTCAGACGCTGTACCTGCAAACATTAAACTTGCATTTATCCAATTGGTCATTTAAAGGCACTTATCATGGCACATACTTACATTACTGTTGATTTTTACAACAACGCAGTAAGCTGCAGAATCAATAGTGTTGATCGTGTTTTTTCTTCCACCAACGCATTTATGTATGGTGCGGGTTTTCCCTATGCTGAAAATGTTCGTGTTCTTGCATACGAGCCGGACCGAAATATTTATGTAGTTGAGTACACCAATGGGCAAGTAAAGTCTGGGGCCGACCTGCATGAAATGGTGTGGATTGCTGAAAATTTAAGCAAAATTGAAGCAGCGGCTATCCAAGATGAAGCCGAGCATCCTGCGCATCGGGAACTGACATTAGTAGAAACCCGTAATATCAAGTTGGCTATGACTGACTGGGTGCTGATCCGTAAAAATGAAGAAGACCTTATGGGTATCCCCAACACAATGTCAGCGGAGAAGTTTGCGGTTGTACTTGCATATCGCCAAGCCTTGCGCGACATAACTAAAACGTATTCTGATATAAAGACAGTGGTGTGGCCAACCGACCCACTTTCTTAAAGGATACATATGAAAATTGCCGTATACGCCATCAGTAAAAACGAAGAACAATTTGTAGCACGCTTCTGTGAATCTGCCAGAGATGCTGACCTTATTCTTATTGCTGATACAGGTTCTACAGATAACACCGCTGGTCTTGCCCGCTCTTTGGGTGCTACGGTGTATGACATATCCGTTAGACCTTGGCGTTTCGACAAGGCGCGTGACACTGCCCTTAACCTGATTCCCGGAGACTATGATGTCTGCATCTCGCTCGACTTGGACGAAGTCTTGGAGCCCGGCTGGCGTGAAGAGATTGAACGTGTTTGGACAGATAACACAACCCGTCTACGCTATAAATTCGACTGGGGTTGTGGAATTAGTTTTTTCTACGAAAAGATTCATCACCGCACCGGTTATCACTGGCACCACCCAGTTCATGAGTACCCCCGAGCTGACAACCGTACCAAGGAAGTTTACGCCCACACGGATATGCTGTTAGTCAGCCACCATCCTGACAATACTAAATCTCGTGGACAGTACATGCCGCTGCTGGAACTGGCTGTGGCAGAAGACCCACGTTGCCCACGTAACGCGTTTTATCATGCCCGTGAGCTGACCTTCTACTACCGCTGGCAAGAAGCCATTGCAGCCCTTGATAAATATCTGAACATGCCTGAGGCCACTTGGCAGAACGAGCGTTCCTACGCTATGCGCCTCATGGCTAAATCACACGACGAACTGGGGCATACAGAAGAAGCTCTGAAGTGGGCACGCCTTGCTGTTGCCGAAGCCCCCGGAACACGTGAGCCATGGGTTGAATTGTCTCTGATGTGCTACCGCAGATCGATGTGGGCTGAGTCTTACGCTGCTGCTTTGTCTGCACTGAACATCAAAAACAAAGAGTTGGTGTATACGATGGACCCATCAGTATGGACTGAGAAACCATATGACCTTGCCAGCATCGCTGCATGGAACCTTGGACTGAAAGATTCTGCTATCGAGTTTTGCAAAAAAGCTCTAGAATTCAACCCTACGGACAGCAGGCTTGTAGCTAACCTTGCGTCTATGAATCCTACCGTGGAGTTGACATGATCGGACGACTGATTGCACTGCTGTTCTTAAGCCGTGAATATGCGCACAGAGCGCACTTACGTACAACAAGTTACGCCCAGCACATGGCGCTGGGTGATTTCTACGCCAGCATCGTGGGCATTGCTGACTCTCTGACTGAAGCCTACCAAGGGCGTCACGGCATCATTGACGACATTCCCATGCTGGAAGAGACAGATACAGGTGAGCCCGCCGATGTGTTGGCCCGTCATTTAGATTCTGTAGAAAAGATTCGGTACACAGCTGTTAACAAGACAGACACTGCACTTCAGAATATCATTGATGAAGCCGTTGCAGAATACTTGAGTACCCTGTATAAATTACGAAATCTGAAGTGATGGACAACCAACAGATATTTAATTTTGTTGTGGCAATCGCAGCCTTCTTGGCTGTGTTCGTGTTTAACCAAACGACCCGCAAGATTCAGAAGTTGGAAGATGACGCCAATTCTTTGCGGGAGAATCTGCTTAGAGACTACGTCCAAAAGGACGACTACAAGTCTGACATTGCAGAGATCAAAACTATTCTGAGGCAAATCTTTGACAAGTTAGACTCAAAACAGGATAAGTGATGATTGACCCAATCACGGCACTGAATGGCCTGCAAAGCGCCATCAGTATGGTCAAGAAGGCAAGTAAAGTTGCCAATGACCTAGGTTCATTAGCGCCCATGCTGGGCAAAATGTTTGACGCCAAGAGTCAAGCTACCAAGGCAATGCTGCAAGCAAAGTCTGGCAAGAAAGGTTCCAATATGGGAACTGCTCTTGAAATTGAAATGGCGCTAGAACAAGCCCGTGCGTTTGAAGAAGAGTTGAAGATGCTCTTCATGCAGACAGGCAAGATTGATGTCTGGAACAAGATCAAAGCCCGTCAAGCAGAAATGGACTTGGCAGATGCTAAAGAATTAAGTGCATTAAAGAAGGCTGAGAAGGAAGCCAAGGCCAAAGATCAAGAGATGCAAGAATGGGCGATGATTATTGGCGGTACGTTCTTTGTACTATTTATACTTTTTGTTGGTGTGAATGAAATGATTGATTTTTGTCATACAACCAGAAGGTGTGGTGGACGATGAATGAATACCAAAAGACGTTTGATCTCGCACTCAAGATTTTTATTTACGGCTGTGTGGCACTTTATTTTCTTGGGTTTCTTAAGTTTTTGCCAAACGACTTGGCAGACAAGATAGTCAATTTGTTGCTTGGAAAAGTTGGGCTTGGTAAATGAAATACCTCATTCTGGTTTTATTGTTGACAGGCTGTAAAGATGTTTACAGATACCCATGCCAAAACCCTGACAACTTTTACAAACCTGAATGCCAAAAACCAAAGTGTCTGTTCACGCAGATGTGTCCTGAGTATCTTGTAGCGCCCATACTGGAGAAGAAAATTGAACCCCCTCAAGTTCCTGAATCAAGTCTTCAGAAGTGACGCGCAGCATAAACTGACTGCGGACGAAATCGAAGTCCGCATCTGGGGCTTCGTGGTTATCATGATCACAATCATTTTGTTTGGGATTGTGTTTGCACTGTTGTATTCAGTGACGTTTGTTACACAACCAATTAAGAGCATGGCTCCGATTGACCAAGCCTACACCAAGATGCTCAACGATATTGTGTTGTTAATTGTGGGCGGTATTGGCGGTATTGTTGGTAAGCGTGCCGTAGGTGCAGCAACCGGTTCTACAACTACACAAACATATCCACCAAGTGGCAACGCAAGTCCATGCCCACCAGTATCAACTTCTTCCGGTGCATCACCAGTAATTGCTGGTCAACCCTTTGGACAGATGCCGGTCTGGGTAAATCCTCAACTTGATGAGTCCTGGACACCCGGCCCACCTCCGACAACTTCAGCCGACCATGAACATCCCGAACGTGGGGATATTGCTCTAGAGCGTTCACTCGCAAGGAATGAGACATGAGTATATTCAACCCTTATGTAATCCTAGGCGCTATTGTTACAGCTCTTGGTGTTTATTTCTACGGGCATCATGTTGGCTGGTCTGAGCGTGATGCTGAAATGCAAATTGAAATTGCTAAGAAAAATGAGGAGGCCCGTGAAGTTGAACGGACCATGACCAGTAAAGTTATTGCACAAACCAACAAGCTACAGGAGGCTAATGATGCTCTCAATCAAAAAACTACTGCCCTTGATCGCGCCATTCGTGCTGGCAAGCTGCGCCTCCCCACCTCCAGTTGTGTACAACCCACCACAGGTACCGCCCCTGCCGACAGCAATCGCGACACCGAGACAAGCGAATCTGACAGACAGACTCTCGCAGCTATTGCAGCCATCGTCGCCGAAGGGGACGCAGCCATCAACCAGCTCAACGCCTGCATCTCAACCTACAACGAAATGAGGGAGTTGGTAAATGCTAAACGCTGAGCAACTAGCCAAACTGAAAATTGGCCCAGAATGGGTAGACGCCTTGAATGAAACGTTTACTCGTTTCGGTATCAGCACGCCCCGCCAGCAAGCTGCATTTATTGGGCAGTGTGGTCATGAGTGCGGACACTTTAGATTGCTTGAAGAGAATTTGAACTACCGTGCTGCAACGTTGATGAAGCTGTGGCCAAAAAGATTTCCTACTCAAGAGATTGCAAATGAGTACGAGAAACAACCTAAGAAGATTGCCAACAAAGTTTATGCGTCACGCATGGGCAACCGAGATGAAGCTAGTGGAGATGGGTACCGTTTTCGTGGTCGAGGCTGTATTCAGCTGACTGGCTCTGATGGGTATTATCATGCTGGTAAAGCACTTGGTGTTGACTTCTGGGCCAACCCAGAATTAGTAGCTACGCCTATGTATGCCGCATTAACTGCAGGGTGGTTTTGGTCCACACGTAAATGCAATGAATTGGCTGAAGCAGGAGATTGGATTGGTCTGACCAAAAAAATTAACGGCGGCACCATTGGCTTGAATGACCGGATCAAACATATCAACCATGCGCTTGAAGTCTTAACTGCTTAGTGGCAGAATGTGTGTAGGTCTGTGGAGACCTTTTTAACAACTTTCAAGGAGCCAACATGGCAATCAGTTTTGAACAATTTATGGAAGCAACAGGCGCTGAGCTGGTTGCTGGCAACATCATCGTGGGTGTTATGGGCGACCGCAAAAAAGTCGGCAGCTTGAACGATGAAGGTGTGTTTAACTTGAACGACGACGGCAAACTACTGGCTGACGAAATTGAAACCCCCAGTGGTAAAAAAGCAACAAAGTCTAAGAAGGCTGAAGCAGCAGAAACTCCTGCTGAAGACGCTCCAGCAGCTTAATTGAGAAGGTGGGATCATGCCCGGACTCCGTATCGACAACTTTTCCGGTATCGTACCGAGGACTGGTCCCACTGCGCTCGAGGGTAACCAAGCGCAGATTGCTAACAATGCCAAGCTGACGTCTCTTGAGATTCGTCCTTGGAGAAACCCGACTTTAGAGTACACGCCAAGTGGCGGCTCTAGCGTTCAATCTATTTATAAGTTTAGAGGCCCATCCAGTTCTTCGCCTGTGTGGCTTGAGTGGAACTACGACGTGGACGTCGTGCCAGGCCCTGTTGCTGACTTAGATGAATTTCGCTTGTACTATACAAGCTCAGGGTTTACCCCTAGAAAGACTAACTGGGCGATGGCGACCAGTTCAGGAACTGCCCCTTACCCTAACTCCTATTATGAAATGGGAGTTCCAGCCCCAACAGGTGCGCCTGCTCTATCCAAAGCAGGCACAGGTACTGCGCCCAGCGAAGACCGTGCGTATGTATATACCTATGTGACTAAATTTGGGAACGTATATGAGGAGTCTGCTCCTAGTCCTCCTACCAATATTACAGGAGTCAACACATCTGGTGACTCTGTAACCATTACAGGTTTTGCTACGCCCCCCACTGGCAACTACAATTTCTACGAACGCCGTATTTATCGTTCTGTTATTGGGGCTACCACTTCTACCTATTTGTTAGTAGCTGCAATACCAATGGCTACAACTTCCTATGTGGACACGAAAACTGCAACTCAGTTAGGTGACTCACTGCAGTCGTTGTACTATTCACCCCCACCTTCTACTCTACAAGGTATTGTGGCCATGCCTAACGGCATGTTGGCAGGTTTTACGGGCAACGAAATTTGGTTCTGCGAACCTTATTTACCCCATGCTTGGCCTGAAACCTATAAATTGACAACACATTTTCCAATTGTTGGGCTTGGTGTCTTTGGTAATTCACTCTTTGTAGGCACCACACATAACCCGTACATGATTACGGGTACGACACCTACTAGCATGATGCAAGAAAAACTGCCAATGATGCAGCCTTGTGTGTCTAAGAAATCCATTACATCTGACCAGTATGGCGTGCTGTATGCCAGTCCCAACGGCTTGGTTTCTATAGCCCCCGGCACTCAAGAAGTTATTTCTAATGCGTTATACACCCGTGAAGAATGGCAACAGTTAAACCCGTCATCCATGATTGGCGCGGTGTACAACAACATGTACTTTGGATTTTTCCAGACTGTCGCTGGTGCTCGTAACTCAATCATTGTTTTGCGAGGTGATAACCCGCCGTTGGCTACGTTTGACTCCCCTGCTAAAGCACGGTTTGTTGATTCTGTTACCGGTACGGTTTACTTTTTATCTGCCACAGACAACAAAATTTATTCACTGGACACCAGTACAACGGGCAATACGATCTATACATGGCGGTCTAAAAAGTTTATTCACAACCGCCCTACAACCTACGCGGCGCTTCAAGTGCACGCAGATTATGTATACATGGCGGCTAACCCAGGTTCTTATCTAACAGTCAATCTGTACGCTGAAGGGCAGGGAGTTCTAACAATCAATATGACTGGCGATGAACCGGTCAGGATTCCAAATGTCACTCGGTCTTACTATTGGGAGATTGAACTTACCGGTAACGTGCCTGTACGCCGTATTACTGTAGCCACATCTGTGGATGAGTTGGAGCAAGCCTAATGGCTAACCTGCCAAAACTACCGGGTATACCCTCAATTAGTCCAGTTCAGGACACGACCATAGCGGCAATTCTGCGCCCTATGAAAGAAAGTCTGGAAATTCTTGGCGGGGCTATATCGGGTAATCCCTTACCTAATGGCACGGTGGTTGATGCAGGGCTAAACCCTGCTATTTCAAATACGACCATAAACACTACCAATGTTTATGACGGGGCCACAGATACCACACCACCCCCTACCCCTGGTGGGTTATCAATCAGTGCTGGTTTTACCAACATTCTGCTTAGCTGGACTGATCCCAATGTATCGGGCGCATTCCTTAATTACGCATACACAGAAGTCTGGCGTTCAGTTGACAACGTTCTTGCTCATGCTGTACTTCAAGGTTTTGCTCCCGGGGCTGTGTATTCTGATCCTGTAGGCACTAATAAAAGCTACTACTATTGGATTCGTTTTGTATCTCAAGCCAACATTGCTGGCCCATACAACAGTTCAACTGGCACACTTGGTGGCACTGGCCTTGTAGGCGGAGTAGACCTTAGCGATTTAATTATTGATGCTACTAAGCTGGCGGCAAATGCAGTTGAGTCTGGCAAGATTAAAGACTACGCAATCACGACAACCAAGATTGCCAACCTTGCCGTGGGTAATGCAGCCATTGCCAACCTTGCGGTTTCTAATGCCAAGATTCAAGACCTTGCTGTAGACGATGCCAAAATCTCTAGCCTAGCGGTCAATAAACTTACGGCTGGTTCTGTTAGTGTAGGTCAGTATATTCAGTCCACCGGTTACTCCGCAGGTACCACAGGCTGGAAGATTGACGGTAATGGTTTTGCTGAATTTAGCGCAGCCTCTATTCGTGGCTTGCTTACAGCCAGTCAAATTGATACTCGTGGGTTGTCTATCAAAGACATGTCTGGCAATGTCATCCTTGCCGCAGGCACTGCACTTAACTATAGCTATGTTAATCCCGATCCCGGCTGGCTTAATTCTGCGCTAACCCCAAGCATTACCAATGCTCAAAATACTGCTAACTCTAAAGTATCAAAGTCTGGGGATACAGTAACCGGACGGATTACGTTTTCAATTACTGACGGCATGTTTGCTGGGTCAGACCTAAATAATGGCGTGTACTTTGGTAAAGACGGTATTGTTGCCAAAAAAGCAGGCTCCGTTACATTTGCAATTGACAACGCTGGTAACGCCACGATTGGCGGTAATGTCACGACCGGTACGATTGGCGGTAGCAATATCAGCCCAACATACATCCGCTCTAGTAACTACTCGGCAGGCTCGGCAGGCTGGACTATCGACAGTAGTGGTAACGTGGAATTCAACGCCATCAGCGTGCGCTCAGGCCAAATTACTGGTGCTTTGCTAACAGCCTATCAAGTTAATTCTTACTCAGGACTGTATGTCAAAGTGTCTGGTGGTACGCCCATTTCGACAACCAATGGCCCGTACTACCTAAATGGCAATACCGGTACTCCTTTGTACCTTGTGTATTCAGGAACGATGCCAGCGCCCGCCACAGCCCCACATAAAATTGCTGCTGTAGTTAATGTCCAAGCAACTACTGGGGGCGCATCAAAAGACCTTGGCGTGCTGATCCTTACAAACTACAATATTTCAGGCGACTATTTAACTGCGCAAGAACAGATTTCCTACATGACCAACTCTGGCTCATACGGAATTGCCACCAACTCTTCTGGGGTTACATCCGGTACTTACGCTTCAGCCACCCCTGTGGGCATTTTTGTAACAGGCTATAACGCTGACTATACGATTCAAGCAATCAACGGCTTAGCTTGGGGAGTTCGCTAATGCAGCAGTGGGTCAAGTTTGAGAACGGGCAAATCGTATCTGGCCCAAGCACCTACAAAGGTGACGACACATACATTGAATATGTGGAAATACTCAACCTTACAAAACCATACACACGTGTTTTGGTAGACATTGCTTTGGTCGATGGCAAATGTGTGAAGACTGTCACAAGCATTCTAGATTACAAACTTCAGCGGGAAGCTGAGTACCCACCCATAACTGATTACTTGGACGCTATCGTCAAAGGTGACCAAGATGGAATCGATGCCTATATTGCCGTTTGTCAAGCTGTAAAAACTAAGTATCCAAAAACTTAGCTATAGGACATAATGCATAAACAATGTAAGATACAGCCCCATGAGTAACCATACACTTCGGCCCTTGTCCCCATGGATGACCGAGTCTGTAAAAGACTTGGAGGCTTTGGAGTTCCTGACTCTTGTCTTGAACGCTATTGAAGTATGGGATGACATCATTGACCAAGACAATCGGGTTACCCCTGATGACATTAACAATGTGTTTTCTCAGCTGCTACTTAAGTTGCCTGCAAACGAATTCTATCAGCGGCACTACACGGCTTTGGCTGGAATGATTGTGGTCATGATTACGTCGTGGCATACATCCAACGCTGACCACAGTACTGATGAATCGCAAGCGCACGCCTATACGCTGCGCAAAGAATTTATTAATTTGGTAGTCTTGTGCGTGGCTTTAACCAGTAACTTTGCAGACGCACGTGCAGCATCATTGAGAGGGTGGACAGACTCTGCTTCCAATGATTCCTTTAACGAATTTTCAAGAGGTGAATAATGTCATTCTGGGGTGGCTCTGCTCCTGCGCCCGATCCTAATATCGGTATCGCAGAAAAACAAATGTCTGATTTGTCAACAGAAATGTGGACAACTTTTAAAACGGATATTTATCCTACTCTGCTCAAGCAGATGGAAAAAGAAAATTCCCGTGCTGATGAAGTGTGGGCAATGGATAAAAGAGCTAGTGAGTTTCAACTTAAAAATGCCATGACAGACCGCTCCATCTACGAAGATGTTGGCTTCTCTGCAGGTAGAAAAATAATTGAAGACGCTAACAAATATAACGAAGCAGGCTACCAAGAACAAATGGCAAGCCAAGCCGTTGGCGATATTGCCAGTGCACAAGAAGTTGCGCGTCAAACACAGGTTAATAGGGATCGTGCTTATGGTATTGATCCAACATCTGGTCGTTCTGGTGCAGGATTCAATGCTAATAACGTTGCCGCTGCTTTGGCAAAAGCCCAAGCCGGTACGCAAACACGCGAAGCAGCCAAGCAACTTGGTTTAGCAAAACAAGCTCAAGTATTTAATATGGCTGCCGGTCTTCCTGCGCAGTCTCTTGCGTCATCTAATTCTGCTGTGAGTTCTGGTACAGCTGGTATTGACGCTACTGGTAAAGCTTTGGCTGGTACGACATCTGCATCTGGTGCGTTGAATAGTGCAACGTCTACTGCCATGGGAGGCTGGAACAATGTTGGTAACCTTGGCGTTAGCAAATATAAAGCCGATTTGGAAAAATATTCTGCTGATTCAAATGCGTCTGCTGGCTTTGGAAGTATGTTTGGAACGCTTGGTGCTGCGGCTATTAAGAACCCAACAGGTGCTGCTGCGCTCTTTGGCTCAGACATTAACATTAAAGAAAATGTTTACCAGATTGGCACACTGACCAATGGCTTCCCCTTGTATGCGTTTGAATACAAACCAGAGTATCGCGACACATGGGGCCACGGCATTCAAATCGGTGTGATGGCGCAAGACGTTGAACCCATCTTGCCTGAGGCTGTAACCACCCACATGGATGGATACAAACTTGTTGACTATGATAAGGTGATGAATCATGGGGTTTAATTTTGGCGCATTCGCTGGCGGCGCTGCCAAAGCTGGCGTTGATACCTATTTTCGTTTAGGCGAAGAAGAACGTCGTGATGCAGAAGCAAAACGACTGCAGGAACTGCACGACGCCAAAATGGCGGAAATCCAAAAGGAAAATGAACTTGATAAAGCCTACGCAGACACGTTAGGCCGAGCAGGTACTCCCGAAGCATGGAGAACAGCCGGAGGCTCCAGAGGCCCACAAGAAGAAGGTGCCCAACCAGCACTGTCTGCCAACCCTACAGAAGCGTTTCCAACGCAAAAATTGTATAGCCGCGATCAGGCTATGCAAGACTACAGAAATAAAATCATGGGTATTAGCGCCACAAAAGGCGCTGAAGTCCTTGGAAAAATGCAAGGCCTGGAAAAAGGCGAGCTGGAAATTGATGCTTACAAACGTGCTGCAAAAAAAGAAGCTGCGTTTGATACGTACATGAATACGTTGAAAGACAAGATTCCAGCACTGCGGGATGAAGTTCAAAGTGAACTAAAGACCAATGGTATAAGTGGCACTGTCACAAAATATGGTTCTGAATTTACAAAATTAACAGGACATACAGCGTCCGTTATTGGAAATGAACTTGTTATTAAAGACGCTAAAGGTAAAGTTATTGAACGCTTGTCAGACCACGATGACATTTTAAATGGCTTAACTGATGTGCTTGGTAAACGAATCCAACACAACGCCATGCAAGGTATGCTTACCGCTGGCGTGTTTACTAACGCCAAGGACTTGCAAGAGTTTTACAAAACCAAGAGCACAATTGGTTATCAAGAAGCTCATGGCGCTGCGCTCACGTCTCAGGCAGCAAGTGAAGCTGCGCTTGTACCATCAAAAATTGCTCTTAATACAGCCAATGCAGCTTACGCACGTGCTCATGCTGGCGCTATTGGTGAAGGCAAAGTCACTGATAAACTTATTCAGGTTGACCTCGGTAAAGACAAGAATGGTCAGCCACTAGGCAAAATGCCTATTACGATCTCGATCTCACGCAACAAAGACAAAGTACCTGTCGTCACTGCGTACGATTTAAACGGTCAGAAAATTACTGATCCTACTATTCTTAAAGCTGCGCAAGCCCGTGCTTCTGAAGGCGATACTGCCACTACACCCGTAGACTCAAAGTTTGGAGCTCTGCGTGCATCAGTTATTGGCAATAAGGACATGACTGTTGAGGAAAAGTTTAAGGCTCTGAACGAGATTGATACCATGGAAAAGCTGCCACCAGCAGGGCAAGCCGCCGGTATCACGAAAGCTAAACCTTCTGCAGCGTTACCAACTACTTCTGGCTCTCATGCACCTATTGGGGCCCCAACTACTAATGCTCCACTTGGTGGCTTAGACACAGCTCAGCGTGTGCGCTTGAAAGAAATCAACGAGCGACTTCAGCTGGAAGGAACCTCTGAAGAAAATAAATTGCGCTTAATGCTTGAACGAGATGCTATTATGTCGGGCAAATCCCGAACATCTGGATTGACTCGTTTCTCAGCTACCGGAGCTTAAGTAACATGCCGTCTATAGCCCAGATTCGTCAGATGTATCCTGACGCAAAAGATGCGTCTGATGCGGACATCGTTGATTGGTTTGCAAAAACAACAGGCACATCAGTTCTTGATGCTGCAAACTCTCTGGGAGTGGGCAATCCTAACCGTGGAGTAACTGGGCAACAGTTTTCATCCTCTATCGATCGATACCAAGCGGGGCTATATGGTGTCGGTGAGGCTGTAACTAAAGCTGCTGGCTTGAATAAAACTAGCAGTTGGCTGGAAGACCAGCGTAGAACAAACGAGATGGAGGCTGATGTTGCCGAAGCTCGTGCAAAAGCCAAGGGCGCTGTTACCGAATGGAAAGACGTTCAAGGTGTCGGTGACTTTGGAAGCTATGCAAAAAACTTAGCCATCCAATCTGCTCCGTATGCTGCTGAAGCTCTAACAGGCGGTTTGATTGCTCGTGGCGTAATGTCTGGTACTCGTGCTGCGTTGGCTGGGGCTAAAACTGCTGAAGAAGCATTGGCTGCCAAAAAAGCTCTTGATCTTGGGTCTACTGTTGGCGGCGTAGCTGCATCATATCCATCTGCTGTTGGCGACATTCTGAGTAACCAACGTGAGCAAAGTGGCAAGACAGATTTATTGGCTGCTGGGGCATTGGCTATTCCTTATGCAGGTTTAAATGCTTTAGGTGTTGACACTGCGTTAATGCGCGGAAGTGCATTTAAGAACACAATCAATTTACTTGATCGTCCGGGCGGTCTCTTGGGTGCTGCGGCTCGTACTACTGCTACAGCCACTGGTGTTGGACTGAAAGAAGGTATTTCTGAAACTGGGCAAGAAGTATTGAATCAAGCAGGCCGTATGGCCGTTGACCCCAACGCGACACTTACTGATCCTGAAGCGCTTGAGCGATATAAAGAATCGTTTATTGGTGGTGCAACCCTTGGCGGTTTGATGGGTGGTGGCCTTGGAGGTTGGCGTAGAAGCACTCCTGCGACTAACGATATTCAGCAAGCCTTTAATCAACCAGAAGTTAGTGGTACACCTACTGCCAATGTAGCCCCACCCGTTACGCCCCCTATTACGCCAGCAAACCACCCAGACCCCATGGCACGTTTGGCTGAGTTGGAAGCAATCGGTAGAGGCACACCTGCACGCACCGTGGAAGGCCCCGATGGTCAACCATTAAAAATTCCAGCCACTGAAGGTCGTTTCTTTACACCTGAAGAACAGCAAGAGTACAAAGCACTCAAAGCCCAAGTGGCAAACATGACACCGCCTGTCGTCACAGGTGGTACAACTGATATTGCTCAGCAGTCTCAAGCTGCTGCAGCACAAAATCAACAAGCTGAAATTGCTCAACAGCAACAAGCCAAGCGTGACGATGTTCTTGGTGTGCTGGCATCCGAGTACTCACCTGATACGGTAAGCATTTTTGGTCAGACAATTACTGGCCCACGTATTGCACCGTTTGGTAACCGGTTTGCAGATGTATTCAATACACTGCCCCCTCATGTGCAGCAGATTGCTAAAGCAATCGTGCAAGCAAACAAAGCGTTTGCAACACCTGAAAAGCCAAGCCCATTGGTCAGCTTCAGTTTTAATGCCACAAACCCACGCGGTTCCGCTGAAAAAGCCATAGCCGCCTTGGGTAAAACCATGACCAAGTTCCAGATTGACCATGTGCAATCACTGGATGAGGCCGTACAGATTCTTAACAAACTCTCGACGACTACCAAAGGTAATCAACTGGAGCAACTCAACGCCATCTACGAAGCCATTACTGGTCAAGATACAGATGGATTTATCGCAGCACAAACCGCTAAAGCGGAAAAAGGAGCTAAAGATGGAAAACTGCCACTGCAAACAACTACCGGGCTGGGAACAGTTCCAGTCGAAGGCGGAACAGGAGAAACAACTACAACAGCAGATGGGACTGTACAACCCAGCGGAGTTCAATCCGTCCAATCAGGAAGTGTCCCTGAAGGATCGCTTGGTCTCCAAACTGGACAGTTATCAGGAGAAGGAATACGGACTGGCACCAGTGCAGATGCCAATGTTGGCAATGGTAACGCGCCGTCGCAAGTAACTGGAGCTACAAGTGAACAAGCCAGCCAAAGCGCTTTGGGTGGCGGGGAAACATCCGGTCAATCCCAGCAAGCCGGTACACCCAACGTGGATCAACAATCTGTACAGAATGGCCCACGCACATACGACCCCCGCATCAGCTTCTACTCAACCGACCTTAGCCACATCTCAAGCGAGCGTCGCGTCCAGCTAATCTCTGATTTGCTGCTACGTGTTTTGGCCCCAATCCAAAACCGGACTAATACTGTACCCGCTGAAAAGCGTGCAGAAATCCTTCGCTTGGCTTTGCTTGAGCAGTTTCGTCATGCAGATATTGCAGCGTACACAGGACTTAAAGTTGACGCTGTTGAAAAACAACTGGAACGCATGGGCGTTAAGTTGGTCGATGGCGAATTCCAAGTAGTAGACCCTGCGTTTGCCGCACGTTTTGTCGAAGCCGCTGCTGCATATAGAGCACCTGAATTCCCCGATGGCATTGGTCAAGGTGAGTTGGCTGGTCTATATAATACTCGTTACGAAGGTGAAGAGCAATCTGCCGCATCATTAGCAGAAGAACTTGAAGCTGGAGAACAAGAAGGCAAACCTGGAGCCAAGCTCCAAGAAGAACTTGGCGGTAAAGAAAACGCTGAGGGTCAGACCATGGGCATGGTGTCCACCGCTGGTGGTAGCCAAGGTGCTGTAGATAGTGAAGGTGCTGCGTTCTTTGCCAAAGTTGAAAAACTACAGGCTGAGTTGGAAGCAATGCCTCCTAAAGACCCACGTCGTGCTGCCAAAGCAGAACAGCTTCAGAAGCTGTGGGCAGACTATGCCAAAGGCCAAGAGAAACGCAGAGCCAAAGGCGAAGCTGCTGTAACCGAAGAAGGAGATGAGAATGCCGTTCAAGTCGAAAGCGCAGATGAGGGAAATGTTCGCGAACCAGCCGGAGGTGGCAAAAAGGTGGGCAAAGGAAACGCCAAACCCAAAAAATCTGCCGGAAAAGCTGAAGTCAAAGTCGAGCCCAAGCAAGAAGCCAAAGCCGAAGAAGTAAAAACTCCCGCTGAAGAGTGGGCCGCATTATCACAATTAGCACCGGAGTTACCCGCATATGAACTTCTTGCAAAATCTGAAAAAACTCGTTGGGATGATCTCGTCCACCGTGGACAAGCTAACCTTGCTGCTGCTGTCAAAATTGTCGGTGAGAAGCCTCAACCTGCTGGCACAGTATTGGCCAGTGAAAAGCCTGAGACAACAGGCACTGATGGAACTGCTGAAGCGGTAAACCCCAAGTTTGGTAAAGACGGTGTAGCCACTAATCCATACACTGCTGCTGAACTGGTCAAAGACATTAAAGACTTTATTCGTGCAGACATCCTTGGTCGCAAACTGGTTATTGTTGGCAGCTTAGAAGACTTAGCAAATTCAAATTCAGCAGACCTACAGAACCTTGCCAAAGCTATTGGCAATAAAGGTGCTTATGGTGTTACAGCAAACGGCACTGCGTATCTGATTGCCAACCGCATCAGTAAAGGCGAAGGTCGTGCTAAATTTATGCACGAAGTCGGAGCCCATTTGGGTTTAGAAAAATTACTGCCCAAAGTTGTTTACGATCAACTTACTGCGCAGTTAGCCCGTTGGGTTGCATCCAAAGACAATTCACTTGAGTCCCGTATAGCCAAGAAAGCTCAAGCACGAGTAGATGCTGCTCAAACTGAAACTCAAGATAAACCTGCAGAATTGTTGGCATATTTTGTTGAAGAATCCATGCTGGCTGGTATTGATCCAGCTGCATCAGGAAAGTTAACTGGCCCGTTAGCTACTTGGTTTCGCACTTTGTGGTCAGCCATTCAAGCCATTGCACGTAAGCTTGGTTTTAGAACCGATAAATTGACTGCACAAGACGTGGTTAACATGGCTTATGGTGCTGCAAAAATTGAAATGTCAGACGCACAGCGCAACATGTCTACTGCAAATCGCACACAGTTTGGCATTGCTGGGCAACGTTCATTCTATAATTTAGACCCTGCTGAAACTGATAAGCTTAAAGCTCAATTGGTTAAAGCCAAATTGATGTTTGCTGCAGGTGCCACAGAAGACAAAATGTGGGTTGAAACCGGCTGGTTTAAAGGCATAGATGGGAAATGGAAATATGAAATTCCCGACACCAATGCCAAATTTAAACCATTCAAAAACGACAGAGTCGAAATTGACCACGACTACGAGCTGCAGGATGTTCTTGAGCACCCAGCTTTATTTAAAGCGTACCCTCAGCTCAAAGACTATACTTTAGTTTTTGATGCAGATATGCCACCAAAAAATGCCAGTTTTGATCCGTTCAATGGGCGTATAACAATGTCTGGGCAGTATCCAGATGACATGCCTACATTACTACATGAAATCCAACACGCTATTCAACAGATTGAAGGTTTTGATCCCGGCGGGTCACCAAACCATATTGCTGATCCACTCTCTATAGTTTCTTTCGTTAAGTTTGAAGCTATTTTGCGACAGACGGGTCAGCAAAAAGCAGCGCTTGCTATTGAAAAAATACTCTCTCACATAGCGCGGTATGATGATCTGGTCAACGAAGCTCAATTGCAGTTAGTCTTAAACACTGATCCTGTAAAAACTGCAGGGCTGCAAATGAATTTAGACAGGGCGGTAGACACTTATGTTTTAAAGGCACAGCAAGCTCTAGAACTGTACAAAATTACAGAAGAGCAGATGCGAAGTTACTTGTATTATGGAATTGCAGGTGAACAAGAAGCCCGTATGGTGGAAGGTCGACTTACTGTACCAGTAGATAAACTGGCTACTACACTTCCCAAACTAGAATTAGACAGCAATGCTACATTGTTGGTAGATAAAACTGGTATGGCTATGAAGTTCGGTGTTAACGCACCATCTACAACAGACACTGTAATCAGCGCACTACCACGGGTATTACGAAAGCCAGTTCGTAATGTTGTGACCAACCTACTTAGCGCAGCTAAGAAGGGTTTATATTCTGCGGCAATGACTGAAGACATTGTCAGTATGGCTAAGAAGTTTATGCCATCGGCAACCAAGTATTTGGATGCACAGTACGCTCGGTATGCCACACGTGTTCAGTTTGAAAACCGCATCAACAAAATTCTGACTGCTTATGACAGACTGCCTGCCAATCTAAAAGGCGAAGGCTCTGGTAGCGTCAATGAATTTATTTTTGATTCCACTCGTGAGAAGAAGTGGGGCTACTACCCCGGTGAACATCAAGTGGGTACTAAGTTGTTTGAGGTCGACCCAGACTTTGAAGAACGGTTTAATAAAATTCAAGCGCAAAGTCCTGCGGCTGCTCAGCTCATTAAAGATGTATTTGAGCATGGATACCAAGCATTGCAAATGAAGAAGCAAGCGGCTAGAGATGCTGTCGACCGTGAATATGAGTCACGCGAAAAAGCTGCAGCCAATGATGCTGATCTGTTGGATAAGATTGCCAAAGAAAAGGCAAGTGCGCTCAAACGCATCGCCAGCTTGCAACAAGTACAGGTCGGTAATCCTTACGCATACCTTGGACGCTACGGAAACTATGTAGTGGTCGCCAAGTCACCTGAGTTTATTGCATACGAAAAAGCTGCTTCAGGAACAGAAAGCCGCACCAAAGATAACTCAATCATTGGTGACCCACAGCAGGCCAAAAACTGGTTGCAAGACCACATCTCAGACCCCAACCATTACGTTGTGGAATTTGCTGAGACACAAGCTGAAGCGGATGAAATTGCTGCTCAACTGGGCGCAACTGGTCAATATGATGTGCAACCCGAAGACGCTGCGGAAAAAGAAGCTCATGCGTCTTACGCAGGTGGTGCTGATTTAATGTATGGTCTGTCTCGCTTGCGCGGCATGGCTGAGCGCGGTGGTGAGGATACTAATCCTGCTTTGACCAAAGCTATTGGTGATCTGTATCTAATGGTTGTGGCTGAGTCCAGTGCCCGTCAACGTAAGAATGTGGCTGGTGCTTCTAAGAACATGATGCGCAACTTGGCTACCAGTGGCCGTGCCGATGCACACTTCTTGGCTTCCATGGCAAGTAACGATGCCATCTCTGATTCATTAGAGTCAATGCGTGTCGAAGCTCAGAAGAATTTGAAAGAAGCACGCCCCCTGTACAACGAGTTGTATGCCCGCAATGCGCTCAGTATGGATTACAAACCAGTCAGCGACTTGGTAACTGCCTTAACACGCATGACAAGTCTGTGGACTTTGTCCACTAACCCAGCGTTCTATCTCCAGCAGATGGTGCAGACCATGGTGCTTTCTCAGCCATACATGGCAGGACGTCTTGGTTACTTCCGTACAGGTCGTGCGCTTAAGCGTGCCTACAGCGATATTGCCCCATTGACCAAAGACATTGGGATTGAAGGCCACATTGACTTTAACCAAGCTCCCTCTGATGTGCGCAATATGCTCAACACATTGGTTGGCATGGGTAAGATCGACATTGGTATTGAGACAGACATCAAGGCACGCACAGAAGAACGCGGTCCCTTCGAGGTAGCCATGGCTAAACTCAAAGGTGTCAATACACGTATTGAGTCAATCAATCGTGCTGCCGCTGCCGTAGCTGCTTATCGTGGATACCTTGAGCGTTATAAGAACGGTGATACGGCTGCTGCTACCAAGTACGCTGCTGAAGTTATTGACAATACTCACGGTTCATACACTTCCACAAGTGCGCCTCGCATACTGCAAGGAAACACAGCTTCTTTATTGGGGCAATTCAAACGCTTCCAAATTATTCAGTTGTCCATGTTGATTAAGTTGATTAACAACTCATTCCGTGGCGCAAGTAAAGAAGAAAGAGCTGTAGCGTTTGCTTCATTGAAATTCATTGTTGCGCACATGGCAGTTCTTGGCGGTGCTTTGGGCGTGCCGTTTGTTTCACAGATTGCTTGGCTTGCATCGAAAGCGTTTGGTGACCCCGATGAACCCGATGATTACGAGTACAAACTACGTCGCATGATAGGTGACGGCCCTGCCGCTGACCTGTTGCTTCGCGGTGTGCCTGCTTATTTTGGTTTGGAGTCTTTGGGCAAGAAGCTGTCCATGGAAAACGTTGCGTCTCCATTCGGTCCATTCGTTGAACCTGACTTGGCTTCCCGCTCCGGTGCTGAGAAGATGTTGGTGGGTATGATGGGCCCAGCCGCAAGTATGGGGCTGAAGTTTGCAGATGCATTGGATTTGATTTCCAAAGGCAATTACTACAAGGGCCTAGAGATGGCGATGCCTAATGGCGTAGCCAATGTGATGAAAGCATATCGTTTCCCAACCCAAGGGATTACGATGCGCAATGGGGATTTGGTGATGAGTCCTGATGAAGTCAGCATGATTGATGCTGGTTTCCAACTGGTTGGTCTCCCCACTTCGACCGTTACAGACAGACAATTCACTCAGAAAGTGGTTGCCGAGTTTGACAAGTTCTATGCAGAACGTGCCAAAGATATTAAAGCAAGTTATGTTGAAAGCTCTCGAGCAAGTGACTCAGCAGCAATGGCTGAAGCACGAGATGACTGGCAGAAGTTGCAAGAGTCGAGAGTTAGGAACGGATACAAGCGTCAGGGAATGTCTGAGTTGTTCCGTGCACCAGCCGAAGCGCGTAAGCGTGAACGTGGTGTTGTTGGTGGTGTAGAAACCACTAAATCGAATCGTAGGTTTGTTGAGTCACAAGTTAACCAATAAAGGAATACGTATGGCTAAGTCACCAGCATGGCAACGCAAAGAAGGTAAGAACCCTGAAGGCGGATTAAACGCCAAAGGTCGTGCATCTTACAACAAAGCAAACCCCGGCAAGCCCGGACTGAAACCGCCTGCTCCTCATCCCAAGACTGAGAAAGACGCTAATCGCCGTGCATCTTTTTGTGCTCGAATGTCAGGCATGCCCGGCCCTATGAAGGATGAAAAAGGTAAGCCAACTAGAAAAGCGTTATCATTGAAAGCATGGAACTGCTAACCTGCACTAAATGTAAACTGAGTAAGCCTAGTACACTGGAGTTTTTTCCACCGCATAATAAAAAGCGGAATGGGCTAGACAGCTGGTGTCGGGCATGTAGGTCTATTTATAGAAACGCTAACTGTCGTGGGAAGTTTCGCGCTGTTATCTCTGATGCACAATTGGCAGAAATAAAAGCTACAGTAACAGAATGCGTGATTTGTGGGAGCAATGAACCATTGGTTGTAGACCATGACCACGTAACTGGTAAGGTTCGAGGTATGCTTTGCAATCACTGCAATAGAGGTTTAGGGCATTTTCGAGATGATCCTGAATTGCTTAAATTTGCCGCGCAGTATCTAGAAGAACTTGGTGATAAAAAAACCCCCTAGTTTTTAGGCTAGGGGGTAAATCCAACTTAGGAGAGCAAAACACACTAACAAAGGGCAACCTCAATTAGTGAGCAGATGATACTGCACTTTCCTCAGTTTGTACAAGTGTTACTGGACCACTGGTATTTTCTACAGCACCTTCCATGGCTGAGAAGTCAAACGCATAGCAAGTACAGCTACCAGTCGAGTGGGCTGTCCCCCTACCAATATTGAACTTTTCCTGCCAAGGAATAATCCAACCGTGCTTGACAGCGCATTTGACAAGTTCTTTGGGCTCCATCCGGTTCTTGGCACACCACTCGCCAAATTCTTTTTTGGCTAAGAACAGCTTACCGATGTACTTGTCTTTGCCCTTGGTCGTCTGATTACCAATAATGCGTCGACCTGCGGGTGCACCAACGATTCTTGAGATTGAATCTTCAGGGCCACGAGCGTCTGTACGAATGTCACGGTACTCTGCTGTCACTATGATGCGGTTGGACAAGTCGCGGATCATGCGGTTCAGAGCGTCCTCAGGGGTTGTCATGTTGCCAGTGGTAACCGCTTGACTCATATCTACCATCAGTCGCTTGGTAAAAGCAACAAGCATGTCGTAGTCAAATTCCACAATCTTCAAGTCAATCAGGATGCGAGCTGCTGCCAGTGTTGCAGTGGCATGGCTACGCCAAAACCTGTATTCACTCTCTGGCAGGGCAACAGACATTTCAGACTCAATCTTAGACCACAGCTTGGAAACTTCCTCTTGGTGTGTAACCACGTACTTTAAAAACACATCGCCTGCATGACCCCAGTTGTCCCGCATCTGATCAACAGCGGCAGAAACTTCCACAGCGTTTTTGAACACAGGTACACCATAAGTCTCGAAGTTGATGCCGATCATGCGCACACCTTCTGCCTGAGTATTTGCATTATGTGCGGCCAACTTAGAGTGCAAGTCTTCGTTAGCAGTTATACCTACTACAGACTTCCATGTATGCCTTTCAGCTACACTGACCTTGCCACCTGATGATGTAAGACGCACACGATCTGCGCCTTGGGAGACGGTATAGGCCATGCTACTAACTTCAGCCGCATCCAAGTCAGTCAATTCGTCCAACACGATTGGGATGTTTTTGTGTGTACCAATGGTATTCCACCGAGCTTTCTGCGTCACCCCTTCTTTACCACCCACGATCAACTGGTTGGCATCAGCAAAGCCATACAGCGCGGCACGCCATACAGTCGTTTTACCTTTACCCGAGTGGCCTGAGTTAACAGCGACCAATACACCGTTGTAGCTGTCTTCACCAAATGGCGTCAGGATTGAACCGTAGACATTGCAGAAAACATACTGAGCGGCTTCACTGCTCTCACGGTTGTAGACAAAATTAACAGCGTCGGAATACGCTTTAAGTGACCCACGAGGCGCAGGATAAACATTCTTATACGCAGAAGCCCCGCCACCTACATACACATGGCGAACTGAACCATCAGTGTGATACAGCCTGTCACCTAGTAAAAACCCTGACATGTTGTCACGCCAACCAAATGAAGTCAGTGTGTCCACCTCCCTCTGCTCGGTCATCAGCTTGGTAATTGAGTCACGAATATACGCAGTCAAATGCATCGTTGCATCCTTATTATTTGAAGGCATAAGTTCATACTTGGACATGGCCTTGAGTAAATCAGCCGATGAAGCAATGGATGCTGTGTCCACCTCAAATTCCCTGATTCGCTTGTCCGGCAAGTGCATACGAATGGTAAACGCATACGCACCGTCAGCCTTACGAATACGCTGAATAGGATAGAACAACTGGTAGCAGAATGTAAAGGGCTGGTTTACACCATCCTTGTCCTTGATGAAACGAATCATCCGGTTATTCTGAAACTCATAGTTCTCAGGCAGTGGGGGCACAATGGTCTCTACGACTTCGTCATCATCCACAACTTCCATGACCTGTTCAACAGGCTCAGGGATAACCCTACCTAAAACCATGGGGGTATTGATTTTCCCACGGTGAGGGCAACCAACACAGCCTGCAGGATTATCAGTTTCAAATCTGTCACAGGTAGTGGAACCTGCGTTCCATGTCTCGTATCGTGTGGTTACGTCAACATTAGAATGTTTAGCAGAACGGTTTTCACTCCACTCATGCGCAAGGTCAATGCCTTCAACACAGTGTCTAATAATCCCAATGACGTTAAACCATGTGTGGTATTCAACATCGCCCTTGGTATCCCGCATGATTCTTACCTGTTGGCAGTGGTCAGCAATCAACCGAGCAGAAGTCTCGTACTGTGGCCCATCGTATGGTGTGATCAAGTCATCATTTAAACCAGGCGCTGATGATTGCTTTGGTACATGAGCTTGGAGGGCCTTCACTGCGCGTGAGACTGTGGCTGCAAATTCTTGTGGCTCAACAAATGTGGGTTGAGTTTTGACCTTGACTTCACGGACTTCACGTCCGGCTTTGCGATTATGTGAACCTACAGGTCGTAGGATAGAAGACAAGTCAGCAGTTCGGGTTGGGTCAACCAACAGTCCAGCGGCATTGAGTGCGGCTTTGAATTCGTTGGCAATGGTTCGCCAACTGTTAGGGCCAATGGGTTTAGTCAAAGGCCAGTAGCAATGTAGTCCACCGCCTGAATCAACAAGCATGGGGTTAGGAAACTGGTGTGTCTTACAGAAACCAAGGATGGCTTTGGCGGCTTCTGTTTTATTCAGATAGCCTTTACCTTCAGCCGCTTTGTCTTCACCGCAGTCGATATCAATCCAAAATGACTTGGCTTTATGCCAGTTCTGTGCGCCTCGGTATTTGGTTTTGGTTACGCCATTGACCTCAGCTTCGTAGCTTGCCGCCTTATAGGAACAGCATGCGTGGTAGACAATCAGGTTGCTTTGTGCATCATAAGATTCGATGGCTTTCGCCATGAGTTCAAGAGACTCATAGGCTTTGTGGGCAATACCATCGCGTCCAACACGTCCCAACCCTACGAACTTAAACCCCTCCTCAGGAAGGATTGTTTGCAGGAACTTGAGAGTGTCCATGGATTACACCCCTGTAATGATGCGTTTGTCTTGGGCTTCGGCCCCGATCTTGATGGTCTTGCCAATATGGGCAACAGCCACATTGAGAAGCTCACTTGCTTGGATTTGTGTCTCAGCGGCTTCAACAATGATGCGGCCCACTAACTCAGACAACCCAAGGATAACTTCACCATGATTGAAACCTTTGTCGTTCAAGGCCGCGTTAGCTTCCAAAACAACACCGACAACTTTTCTCTGATCTATTTGATATGACATATGTATTCCTGAAACAAAAGGGTGAGGGTACTAACCGCTCGTCCGCAAGCTAAGTTGCACGGCTTTCCCCTCGTTAATTAGTCGTCGAAGTTCAGGTCGTCTAGGTTCAGATCGACTTCGGGTTCTGTAACCGCAACTGGCTTGGGTTCAGGTTTTGGCTCAGCCTTGGGTTTTGGTTTGGCTTCGGCCTTTGGCTTCTCAACCACTGGAGCAGGAGCTTCAATGACTGGCAGTTCATCAGCCTCGGTATGTGTACCGACAGTACCCAAGATGCTATGCACAACTTCGCTGTCCATGGCAGACTGCACTTCTTGGAACATGGCATCAGGCAACAGACCAACAGCTTTAAATGTCAGTTTAGGTGTAGCTTCTTCCATAACAAAGCCCACCTTGGTCACGACTGCACTGTAAGGTACACCGCGTTTAGCCAATCCACTGCCGTATTCGCTCAGTGCTTTGATGGATGCAGGGGGTACACGAATCAGGTATGGGTCATTGATGAGGCCAGGGGCTGCAATCGCCATACGCTTGGAATCCTGACATGCCTTGCCCTTGCCACCGTTGTCACCAATCTTGCTACCCCATTGGTTATGTGGGCAAGTTGCGCAAGATTTGGACTGGGGTTTGTCCACGCTTGAATCGGGTTTAGTGCCTTCATTGCTGAAGCAATCAGGCTTTTGGTTCTCGGCCTTCTCGTCGTAACCTTTGGCGTAGTACACCTTGGACAAGCCTTTGTTGGCTTTGATCAAGACCACCTCAATCGCAGTTGCCGCGCTGTCAGGGTCTTTAGGGTTCATCATGGTTGTACGCTCACCACCACGTACGATGGTAAACACCTTGCCTTTGATAGAGATAACTGGGAAGCCTGTATTGGCTGCTGCCAAGTCAGAGTTCAAGTCCTCAACGTTTACGTTCTTTAAGTATGCAGGCAGGTTGCCAGATTCAAATGGAATGATATCGCTCATGTGTTTTCTCCGGTTAAAAATTATGATCTACGAACGTTGATGGTTCGTTCTACACGCCAGTCAATGCCGGGGGGCAGTGTCTCGTGTTCGTCTTTATATTGCTCGACAGCGGATTGCGCCACACGTTTTTGCAACATATGCCATGCGTTGTTTTCTTTACAGAAAGTCATGAACGCATCGGGGTCTGCAATGGATGCAGTTGTCTTTGAAGAAGTGTATGCCGTGCCAAATTCCGTGCGTACAGAATCCATGCCTGTGGTCTCAAATGTCTTGAGCAGGGCGGCTTCAATCTTGTCTAGTACTTCATCGACCTTGGCTATTTTGCCATCATACTCAGCTTTGATCTGAGCTTTTTTGTCGCGTATTTCTACGTATTTTGCTACCAGTTCTGATATTTTCATATTTATCCTAAGGGGGTGTTAGCTTACTCTTATTTGGTGTGTTTGTGCTAAGTGTTTTCACTCATCTGATTCAATTCCTTTCTGATATGTTTGAAATGCTATACCGTTCTTAGCGCTTCCTACTTTCGTGTCTTTACGCCAAAAACGTTTGCCCAACTTACTGGTTACCCAATGACCACGTCTGTCGTGCAGTCGAGGTGAAGCATGTGTTCCGCCTTTGGGTTCGCTCTTGTATCGAGGGGCGTCTAGGTTCACGGTTGTCCATGTAAACAATGGGCGCTTACCTTTAGCCTTACGCCTTGCATTAGACTCATGTGGGGATGACACAAAAGCGGTGCCACCTGACTCATTAACATGTATTAGAAAAATTATTGCAGAATAAGCTAATCCATGCATAAGGTTAACAGCCTGTTTGCCCATACTATGGTCTACATACATCACTTTTTTCCCCTCGTTCAGTAATGTATGCGGTAATTCTGAAACTCCATCCCTGTCACCTAATGCCCCGTGAACATTCAAGCCATCCTTGTCCATCCAAAGATTAAGCACGACTACCATCCCATTGGCTTTACACACTATGCCCGTCCGTGGAAACGGCAGGTGTGTTATCTCTAAAGGCTCATCCTTTTCAATAGCATCAATGGCAATCTGTGGAAAATCATCATGGCACACAAAGTACTTAGTCCCTTCCAGATAAGCACCGTATCCCGCACTGTTTACTTTGTCCTCCCATATGGAAATGTACTTTGAGAACTCAGGGCTCATCATTTTCAATTCCTTTCATGATTTCAAGTAGTGCACCTTGCAGTTTCTGCTTGGTGCGTAAGCGGGTGTAAATGCGTCTTTCGATATCTGAACAAGCAATGTGAGCAATCACTGTCGTTCTAGTCTGCCCAGGTCTTCGCACTCGTGCGCAGGCTTGTTCATACACATCGTTGCTGTGGATGGGTGCGTACCAAACAATATTGGTTGCCGCAGTTAATGTCAGCCCATGAGACATCGTGGCAGGGTTTGCCACCAGTACTCGCAGGCCAGTGCCGTTTTGGAATTCACCAAATATCCTGTCTCGCTCGGCCTTGCCAACGCCACCATGGACAGCCGCAACTGACCACTCTTTAGACAGTTCCTCGACCAAGTGTTCAAGCACACCAGTCAGCGGTACGAACACAATGACTTTGCCTTCTGAACCCTCGATCAATTCACGCAGTACGTCAAGCCTAGGCTTACTTGGTATGTTGATGTACTCACCGTCTTTGCCATAGGCAACTCCGCAAGCAATCTGCACAAGCTTGTTGGCTTTAACTGCCTCGTTGACTGCAAGGACCTCACCGCCTTCGTATTCAGTTATCAGCTTCTCAAGCATACCCTTGTATGCCACCTTCTGCTCATCAGTCATCTCAACATCGCGGTTGATAAATGTTTGCTCAGGCAAGTCAATACAGTCGTCAAGTGCAAAACGTACAGCAGGTTGCATCACCTTCTTGACTGTCTCAACTGCATCGTGGCGAGGCACCCATTTGAACTGTGTGATCTGCTTCATGACCGAATCACGGAACTGACCAAAGTACTTAGGCACATCGGGGTTGGTTGGACATACGATACGGCATTGAGCCCATGCATCTGTAGGTTCGTGTGGTGTGGGTGCACCAGTCAGAGCCCATATGCGTCTGTGCGTCTGCTTATTACATATGCTGTTCAAGATTTTCCAGCGGTCTGTACTGGCATTACGGAACATCGCAATCTCGTCAACAATAATTAAATTGATGTCGGGTCTGTTGGCTAACTCGTCTTGAATCGTCTTAATACCATCGGTATTGATAATGTAAATATCAGAGGGTTGCGCCAATAATTTCTTGCGACGCTCTCGTGTGCCATACACAACTGTGGCATCCAAGTGTGGGAATGTCTTGAAGACTTCGTCAGCCCAAGTACGCTCCATCGTAGACAGTGGACAGATAACCAATGCTTTGTTGACCAACTTGGCATCTCGCATATAGTCATACGCCCATAGTGACGTAACTGTTTTACCCAAGCCCATGCTGTTCAAACAGAACGCACGATCATTCATGGATAAAAAGTTTGCAGTCTCGATCTGTGCAGCAAAAGGTTTGAAACGTCCGGGCCACTTATAGTAGTAGCTCATCGGGTCAGGGGCATTGAACCCCAAGTTTCTCAGCACCTTAACTTCATCAGGTCTGTGTGGGACAGCCACTAGTGTCTGCCCTTTGTGCGTTACCAACTTAGCTGTTGGTATCGGTGTGGTTACTCTTGTCGGATGTTTTAGTTTGAGGATCAGCGCCCTCTTATCTTGTCTGACTAGCATTTATTTTCCATATGCGCTTCCATTGCTTCCTCTCCAGCCACGGTTCTTCTCTTTATCTACGACACGAAGATTTGACTTAGCGTTTGTGCCCTTGCCATCAAGCATCTTTTTATGGTCAACGTCTTTGCCATCGCCCTTGTGTACCTTGCCATCACGGGCTAACTCAGCACGTGCTTGGT
>Ga0255147_1000143_pt1 | contig 30537 bp, 35 predicted proteins | sample Atl_Miss_RepA_8h_FD_183034 | JGI IMG/M metagenome (GOLD analysis project Ga0255147, IMG submission 183034) | Freshwater microbial communities from Altamaha River, Georgia, United States - Atl_Miss_RepA_8h | ecosystem: Environmental > Aquatic > Freshwater > River | place: USA: Georgia | collected... | reverse complement strand
CCCACTTCATTGAAGACTAAGTTAAATGATGAAGCACCTAATCGATTCTTACCTAAACCTAAGTCGATATAAATAAGGCCACTCTCTTTAAGATTTCTATTGAGCGCAGGCGTTAAGGTTTTCCTTGCATCAAAGACAGGAGCAAATGCACTTACTATGAGCGATACAGGCGAGACTACAGCCTTTTCTTTTTCTTGATCCAACCAAGTGGTCTTCATAGACATAGAATCTTTGCCTACAGGAATGCTAATACCTAAATCAGGACAAAGATGCATTCCAATCTCTTCGACAGCATCAAATAAGGCTGCATCCTCACCTTCATGTCCTGCTGACGCCATCCAATTGGCTGATAATTTAATATCTTCTAAATGATAAATCGATGCTGCAGATAAATTAGTAATGGCTTCACCTAATGCCATTCGCACTGAAGCTTTAGCATCAATCATGGCAATAGGCGTTTTTTCACCAATCGTAAAAGCTTCACCTAATGTGCTATCAAATGATGACAAGGTTACGGCGACATCAGCAACAGGAACTTGCCATGGCCCTACAAGCTGGTCTCTCGCAATTAATCCTGTGACTGATCGATCCCCGATATGAATTAAAAACATTTTATTTGCAACGGCGGGGTATCTTAAGACACGATATGCTGCGTCTTTGATATCAATATTTTCTATGTTAGTAGATTTAATTATTCTTTCTTTTCTCTTTACATGGCGTGTCATCTTAGGCGGCTTTCCTAAGAGAATAGATAAATCCATATGGACCGCATCTTTTTTAAGTAAACTATCTTCGACAATAAGTTGTTTGTCATCTTTTGCAATACCTACAATTGCAAAAGGGCATCTTTCTCGTTCACAAAACGATTTAAATAAATCAAGATCTTTTTCTTTGATCGCCAATACATAGCGTTCTTGGGCTTCATTACACCAGAGCTCACGTGGCGACATACTCGGCTCTTCATTATTAATTGCGCGTAATTGAAAGGTGGCACCAACACCACCATCATTGACTAACTCAGGAAATGCATTTGATAAGCCACCAGCACCTACATCATGAATACTTAAGATAGGATTTTGAGCACCTAATTGCCAGCATCGGTCAATCACTTCTTGAGCTCTTCTTTGTAATTCAGGATTGCCACGTTGCACGGAATCAAAATCTAAATTTTCTGCATTAAATCCAGTACCCATACTTGAAGCAGCGCCACCGCCTAAACCGATAAGCATTGCAGGACCGCCTAATTGAATAAGCAAGGCACCTGGCGGGATCGCATGTTTTTTTGTATGAATATCATGAATACTTCCAATGCCACCCGCTAACATAATTGGCTTATGAAAACCTTTTACCTCGTGATCGAATTTGATTTCTAATGTTCTAAAATATCCCGCAATATTGGGTCTGCCGAATTCATTGTTATATGAAGCGCCTCCAATAGGACCATCAATCATAATTTGAAGTGCTGATGATATGCGAGAAGGTGCACCGTAAATATCTTTTTCCCAAGGCTGAATAAATTCAGGAATTCGCAAATTTGAGACTGAAAATCCTGTGAGACCCGCTTTGGGTTTTGAGCCTCGGCCAGTTGCGCCTTCGTCTCTGATCTCACCACCTGCGCCTGTTGCAGCGCCTGAGAAGGGAGAGATTGCAGTGGGATGATTATGCGTTTCCACTTTCATAATAAAGTGAGTGAGTTCTTCGTGATCACCATAAATACCATTTTGGTTTGGATAAAATCGATTGATCTTAGTACCTTTTACAATTGAAGAGTTGTCTGAGTAAGCCACAATCGTATTACCAGGATGTAATTGATGCGTATTTTTGATCATGCCAAAAAGTGATTTAGATTGCGTCTTACCATCGATAATCCAATCAGCATTAAAAATTTTATGACGACAGTGTTCTGAATTTGCTTGCGCAAACATCATGAGCTCTGCATCTGTAGGATTTCTTTTAATCGAAGTAAAATAATTAAATAAATAATCAATTTCATCTTCAGATAAAGCTAAGCCTAAATTTTTATTGAAATCATTTAAGACTTGTTTTCCACCTTCAAGTATTTCTGCATATTGAATAGGCTTGGGAGGAAGATGAGAAAAAAGAGATTGAGTTTCATTAAGATCAAAAATTGCAACTTCTGTCATGCGATCATGAAGCATTACTGAAAGCTTTTTCTTTTCATCATCTGGTAATAAAGATTCGTCTTTTAATTCAACATACACAGCAACTGCTCTCTCGATACGTTTAATGTCATCGAGTCCACAATGGTTTGCAATATCAGTAGCTCTTGAGGCCCAAGGCGATATAGTCCCAGGACGAGGCATAGTGATAATCGCATTATCTTTAAATTTTAGTAAATGAGCCAAAGGGCCATAATGTAGAATTTTTTCTAAGGTAGTTTTATCATTTTCTGTGATTTTCTTCTCACACCATATGATATGAAGATATTCAGAATAAATATCTTTGATTTGCTTATTGATTGTTTGTAGCTTTCCAAGAAGTTTTTCTTTTCTAAACTTTGAATAAGCTGGACCACCAGCAATATAAATAATTTCTTGGCTTTGCATGTTTTGGGTAGTGTTTTAAGACGTTACTTTAAGCTTGTGATTTTAACAGAAGCTATTTTTTAAAACCTTGTTAATTTTTAACAAATTAACTAGAAAAGTAGAGCGAGGTTTGATAGAAAATAAAGCTAAAAATCCAGGCAAGAAGCAGTGCCCACGAGACTGAATAAATTACAAACGAAAGGTTTTTAGATTCATTTTTAAGTGTTGCAATCGTAGAAAGGCAGGGCGTATAAATTAGAGTAAAAATCATGAAGCTAATCGCCTGTATTTGACTCACATTACTATAAAGATGATGAGCTAAAGCATTACCCTCTACTCCATAAATCACAGCCAATGCTCCAATAACAATCTCTTTAGCAATAAAGCCAAAGATAAGCGCAATCACTAGTTGTTCATTAATGCCAATAGGATGAAAAATAGGGGATAACCATTGACCTAATTGACCCGAATAAGTGAATTCACTCGCAATCGGCACATCTGCTGGAAAATGGGTTAATGCCCATACAAGAAGAACCCCAATAATGATGAATTTAGTTGCACGTGTTAGAAAATGCTTAATTTCAAGCACACTTCTTTTAATGATGTGGTTTATTGTCGGAAAGCGATAGGGGGGCAATTCAATAATAATAGGCTCTTTATTTTTAAACTGATGTTTAAAAATCAGCGCTGAAATAAAGATTGTTAAAAAACTTAAGAGATAAAGACAGAAAAGAACCAAAGGACCATATTTGGCACTAAAAAGTGCTGTAATGATAAATAAAAATACCTGAAGTCTTGCTGAGCATAATGAAAATGGAATCACAAACATGGTTAAAAGACGCAATTCTTTCGTGCGCATAATTTTAGTGCCCATGAGAGCGGGCACGTTGCAACCAAAGCCCATAAGCATCATGACAAAACCTCTACCATCTAAGCCTATCTTTTCCATCATGGCATCCATTAAAAATGCAGCCCTTGAGAAATAACCGCTATCCTCGACAATGCTCATGATGAGAAAGAAAAGAATAATAATGGGTACGAAAGCTGCTACGGTCGTGACGCCTAAATAGAGGCCATCTAACAGTAGGCTTTGAAAGATACCATGATGATTTGTAAATAAAGGCTCAAGATATTCCACTCTAAAAAAATTAAAGAATTGAGTCATCAAATCTTGAATGGGTTTACCGAGCGTGAAAATAAACTGAAATATCGAAAATACAATCACAAAAAAAATAGGTAAGCCCCAATAAGGATCTAGAAAGAAAGCATCTAATTTTTTTGTATTTTTATCATTAAGTTTGGCTGGATACTTCACAGTTGATTGAATTAAAGCCTGAATATTTTTTTCTTGAGATATTTGATCAGAGAAATTTAATGGCTTAATTTTTTTAATAGGCGCAGTGATTTTTTGATTCATCACTTGAGTTGATGCCTCTAAAAGTTCAATCATACCCTCGCCAAATTTAGCACTTGTTTTAATGACAGGCGTGTTAAGTTTTTTCTCTAATAATGGCGCATTGATAGTGATGCCCATTTTCTTTGCTTCATCATGCATATTGAGTGCTAATACACAAGGAATATGAAGTTTTTGAAGTTGTAATAATAATGAAAGTTGTCGTTCAATTTGAGCGCTGCATAAAACAACAATCGCTAAATCAATTTTGTTGTGGTTGATAAAGCTTTGTACAATTTTTTCATCTTCAGATAAGCCTTGAAGATCATAAATACCTGGAAGATCGACCAGTTCAGCCATATGGCCGCCTAGCAATGTTTTGACTGCATGTAAATCTACTGTAATGCCAGGCCAATTACCCACGCGTGCCGATGATCCACTTAATCGATTAAACAGGGTGGACTTGCCAGTATTTGGCATACCTAAGAGGGCAATACGTTTCATGGAAGAGCTTTATTGATGTGGATGAGTGATGCTTCGTGTTCCCTGATCATAAGTTCGGTTGTATCAATCATGATGTGAAAGGGACCTTTAAACTGCGCTTTTCTTAAGACGGTGATTTTCTTTCCACTTTTTAACCCCATGGCATTCAGCCTTTGGATAAGAAAGCGATCCATGGCGAGCTTAAGGATTAAGCCACTTTGGCCTTCTGATAATTCTAATAAGGTAGTCATAGCAATCTAAATGATAATGATTCTTATTATTATATACAAAAAAGCCTGCATAGCGCAGGCTTTTAAGGTTTCTAAGGTTGAACGCCTTATTTACGGTTATCTACAATCTTAGCTTTTGCTTTGAGGTCTAAAATAAGTTTATCAAGTTGTTTTTGTTGCAGTGTTTTAGCCAAACCTTCTTTCACTTTATCGAACTCAGGCGCTTGAAGTGCTCTTGTATCTTCTAATTTAATTATATGCCAGCCAAATTGCGTTTGCACAGGGGTTGCTGTGAAGTTACCTTTTTTAAGCGACGTCAGCGCATCAGCAAATGGTTTAACCATGGTATTGGCTGGAAACCAACCTAAGTCACCACCTTTATCTTTTGAACCTGGGTCTTTTGATTTGTCTTTTGCGAGTTTAGTAAAGTTGCCGCCTTTATTAAGTTCAGCAATGATATCTTTAGCTTCTTGCTCACTTCCAACGAGAATATGTTTTGCATTGAATTCTTGTGTGCCTAAATCTTTTTTGTATTGTTCATAAGCATTTTTAATATCAGATTCTGAAATAGGATTTTTTTCTACGTAGTTTTGTAAGAATGTGTTGTATAGCATTTCTTTGCGCGCTAATTCCTCTTTTAAAAGATAGTTAGCGTCTTTATTGAGTCCGGTTCTCTCTGCTTCTTGATTAATAAGCTCCATGGCAATCATACGATTCACAATCATATTGTTAAGATTGTCATCCATTTTCTGGCCACGACTTGTAAGATCTTTCACTACAAAATCATAAAGATTTTTTTTGATAGGCTTACCATTCACCGTAATATTTAAATCGGCTGCTTGTGCTAAAAATCCAAGCTGAATTAGTAAAACAAAAATTAAGGTTTTGATAAAAGAAAACATTAAAGCTCCTTAGTAATTTATATTGTAGAGTGATTCCTTAAGGCAAATCAGCTTTGATACTTAATGCATGAATTTTTTGAGGAATTAAATCTTTAAGCGCGTCGTAAATGATGCGATGCCTCATTATCGTTGATTTTCCTAAAAAATGCGAACTTGTAATTACTAAATTGAAATGTCCTCCACCTGTATTGCCGCTATGTCCTTTGTGAAGGTGGCTTAAATCCTCAAGGCTTAAATATGAAGGCTCTAAAAATGCCAGCCTTTCTTTAATAAGATCTTGCAGCATAAATATTTAAGGTAGTGTTTTTCTGAAAGGCTTTACTTCAACAGACGCGTACACACCTGAAATATAAAAAGGATCTTCATGTGCCCAACGTATCGCCTCATCGAGCGAAGTAAATTCAGCCACAATAAGACTTCCTGAAAAACCATCTAAACCAGGATCTATGGCATCAATAGCAGGAAAAGGGCCGGCGAGAAGCAGCTTTCCTTGATCTTGTAATATTTGAATACGCGCTAAATGCGCTGGTCTTTGAGCTAATCTTTGATTAAGGCTATTTTGCTTATCTTTAGCGATGATGGCGTAAAACATATTATTTGTGATGTGCTCTTGATGCTAAAACACCAATCAATATGGCATAGCAGATGATTAATCCTGTAATGCCAAATAATTTAAAATTAACCCAAGTACTCTCTGAAAAATTAAAGGCGACATAAAGATTAAGTGCACCTAAACCACCAAAAAATAGTGCAGATGTCATATTGATTTGATTCCAAGTTTTTTCATTTAACTGTATTTGTTGTCCCATGAGATTTTTAACAAGATTTTTTTTCTTAAAAAATTGAAAAAATAAAAGTGCACCTGATAGGAGCCAATACAAAATACTCGGCTTCCATTTAATGAAGTTTGCATCGTGAAGCCATAAAGTTGTACCCCCTAAGATACTGATCAATACAGCATTAAATATGAGCAATTTATCCACTCTTTTATGAATAAGCCTACTATAAATCACTTGAAAAAATGTGGCAGCAATGACGACTAATGTTGCGGTATAAATATTTGAAAATTTATATGCAATAAAAAAAAGAATCACAGGAAAGAGATCGAATAGAAATTTCATTTTTTTAAAATTACCTCAAGGCTTTTGTAAATTATCTTTGGTCTAGACTATCTGATACTATGGTGGTTCATATAGAAGCAACGATACTTATGATTGATCTTCATTCACATTCTACTATATCTGATGGTTTATTAAGCCCAACTGCACTTGTTCAACACGCGCATGCTAGAGGCATTAAAGTACTCTCTTTAACTGATCATGATGATGTGGAGGGTTTAACAGAGGCAACTTCAGAAGCAAAATTATTGGGTATGCATTTAATTCATGGTGTTGAAATTTCAGTGACATGGAAAAGGGGTACGATTCATATCGTTGGATTAAATATAGATTCAGAAAATAAGACCTTATTACAAGGACTTTCTTCTATTCGAGAAGGGCGCTTTGAAAGAGCGAAACAAATAGCGCATGCATTGGATAAGATAGGTATTAAAGGCAGCTTAGAAGGGGCATTAAAATATGCAAAATCAGGCATCTTAGGCCGAACACATTTTGCAAGATTTTTAGTTGAAACAGGCTATGCTAAAGATGTGAAAACCGTATTTAAAAACTATCTCGTAAAAGGCAAACCAGGCTTTATTGAACATACATGGACAAGTCTAGAAAATGCGCTGACATGGATCCGTGAAAGTGGAGGTATTGCAACTATTGCTCATCCTGCTCGGTATGATTTGGGTAAAAATAATCTGTTGGCATTCTTGGATGAATTTAAAGCATTGGGAGGCCAGGGGATTGAAGTCATTTCAGGAAGCCATACAACTGAAGATGCTTTAAAATTTGCAAGAATTTCTGATGAGTTTGAATTTCTAGCATCTGTAGGCTCTGACTATCATGGGCCGGGGATTTCTTATAAGGAGATGGGATCTTTACCTAAACTTCCTGAAACATGTGTTCCGATATGGAAAAGTTGGAATGAAGTCAATGCCTTACTGAACTAAATTTTTTCTTAAAATCACATATTTCTTGATTGAATATAAGAATATTCAAATAGAATGACATTCTATATATGGAATTAACCGCTATACAAAAAGTTACCGTTTACGCACTTCCCATTATCTTTGCGATTACGGTTCATGAAGCAGCTCATGGATACGCTGCTAAGCATTTTGGTGATTTGACTGCTTATAATCAAAACAGAATTAGTTTAAACCCGCTTCGACATATTGATCCGATTGGTACCATTGTTCTCCCAGCGTTAACCGTATTATTAGGAGGCGTTTTATTTGGCTGGGCCAAGCCTGTTCCAGTTAATTTTATGAATTTGCGTCATCCTAAAAAAGATATGCTTTGGGTAGCTGCTGCTGGTCCTTTATCAAATTTAATTATGGCGATTTTTTGGACGATTTTATTTGGACGAAGCGCATACTTTCCAGAGTCAATGTCTCTATTTGTTCAACAAATGGGTATTGCAGGTATTAGTATTAATTTATCTTTGATGGTTTTGAATCTAATCCCATTACCGCCGCTTGATGGAGGAAGAATTGCTGTAAGTTTATTACCAAATCATTTGGCTTATAAATATGCGCAAGTTGAGCGATATGGTTTTTTAATTTTGATTATTTTATTAATGACCCATATTCTTGATTTGATCATTTTTCCTTTGATCCAAATTAGTCAAAGTTTAATTTTATGGATATTTGCTTAAGGATGAAATTATAGGCTATGGCTATTGAACGCGTCATATCTGGCATGCGACCTACGGGCAATCTTCATTTAGGCCACTTCAATGGAGTGCTTAAGAATTGGATCAACCTCCAACATGAATTCGAATGTCTATTCTTTGTAGCCGACTGGCATGCACTCACGACACATTATGACTCTCCTGAAATTATTGAAGAAAATGTATGGGAAATGGTTGTGGATTGGCTTGCAGCGGGTGTTGATCCAGCAACAGCAACTATTTTTATTCAGTCTAAAGTCCCTGAGCACGCTGAACTTCATACGTTATTGTCTATGATTACACCGCTAGGCTGGTTAGAGAGGGTGCCAACCTATAAAGATCAGCAGGAAAAACTATCCTCCAAAGATTTATCGACTTATGGATTCTTAGGTTATCCATTATTGCAAAGCGCGGATATTTTAATTTATAAGGCCACTCAAGTGCCTGTGGGTGAAGATCAAATTCCTCATATTGAATTTACACGTGAGATTGCGCGGCGCTTCAATCATCTTTATGGCAAAGAAACTGGCTTTGTTGAAAAAGCTGAAGAGGCAATTAAAAAATTAGGCTCTAAAAAAAGTAGTCTTTATATGGAAATGAAAACGGCATATCAAGAAAATGGCGACGAAGAAGCCTTAGATTCAGCGCGTGTGTTAATCGAAGAACATCAGGGATTAAGTTTAGGTGACAAAGAAAGGTTGTTAGGCTTTTTAGAAGGGGGTGGCAAAATGATTCTAGTTGAGCCTGAATATAAATTAGCCCCCGCATCAAAAATGATTGGTTTAGATGGACAGAAAATGTCTAAGTCTTATAACAATACCATTGCTTTAAGGGAGCCTCCTGAATCTGTTGAGAAAAAAATTAAAACAATGCCAACAGATCCTGCGCGTGTCAGAAGAAATGACCCAGGCAATCCAGATCATTGCCCAGTGTGGCAATTACATCAAGTTTACTCAAATGACGAAACAAAGTCTTGGGTCGAAACAGGATGTAGAGAAGCTAAAATAGGATGTATTGAATGTAAGCAACCTGTGATTGAAGCGATCAACAAAGAATTGAAACCTATTCAAGAAAGAGCCTCTCATTACATTGAAGATCCTGATCTTGTAAAAAATATCGTGGCAGAGGGTTGTGAAAAAGCGAGAAAATTAGCAAGAGAAACGATGCGAGAAGTCAGAGAAGCGATGGGGTTAAATTACTAATGAATCAAGAAGTGCAAACAGCGACGATCGGAAAAATTCATGGAGAGAATATTGAGGCATTACCACAGGATCTCTACATTCCTCCTGATGCGCTTGAAATTTACCTAGAAGCTTTTGAGGGACCGCTTGATCTTCTTTTATACCTCATTAGAAAACATAACTTAGATATTCTCGATATCCCTATGGCTGACTTAACAATTCAGTACATGGATTATGTAGAGAAAATGAAAAAAATTAAGCTTGAGTTAGCTGCAGATTATTTACTTATGTCCGCAGTTTTGATTGAAATTAAATCAAGAATGCTATTACCAAAGAAAACAGCCGAAGTAGATGCAGAGCAAGATCCTCGAGCGGAACTTGTTCGAAGACTCATGGAATATGAGCTCATTAAAATAGCCTCTGAAAAACTTACACAAATGCCACAAGTAGGCGTTGATCTTTTTGTAGCTAATGCTTATTTTGAAAAAATTACAGAAATTACTTATCCAGATGTATCAATCGATGACATATTCGCTGCGTGGAAAAATATTTTAAATCGTGCAAAACATTTTGAAGCTCATAAAGTTGCTCGAAATGAGCTTTCCGTCAGAGAGCATATGACCATGATTTTAAGAAAACTTCAAGAAGAGGAATTTGTTGAATTTTCATCATTGTTTGATGTGGCTGAGGATAGAATTCAAAAATTAGTTGTATGTTTCTTAGCTATATTAGAATTGGCTAGAGAGCGGCTTATTAAAATTACTCAGCAAGAAAGTTTTTCTCCTATCTATATTAAATTACAGATTAATTAGGCTATGACAGATTTAAATAACATATCAAAAATTAAACAAATACTAGAAGTGGCATTACTCACAAGTCCCAATCCTTTATCTTTGGATGATTTGCAAAAATTATTTTCTGAAAAAATTGAACGTTCGACATTAAGAATGTTACTAGATGAGCTAAAAACAGAATGGCAAGATCGTACTATGGAATTAGTACTCGTGGCCTCGGGTTATCGCTTTAAAGCAAGAGAAGAATATGCAAGTTATCTTATGAGGTTAAGCCCTGAAAAAGTAGCTAAATATAGTCGTGCCGTAATGGAAGTATTGGCAATTGTAGCTTATAGGCAGCCAGTGACACGAGGTGAGATAGAAGAAATTAGAGGTGTTGCACTCAATCCGAATGCTATTAGACAGCTTCAAGAAAGAGATTGGATTGATGTTATTGGTCAAAAAGATGTGCCTGGAAGACCTTCTTTGTATGCAACAACAAAACATTTTTTAAATGATTTTAATTTAAGATCTTTATCCGAGCTTCCTGATATCGAAAGCTTCCTCCAAAATGAAATTCCATTGAATGTCTAACGTTAGGTCATTAATGGCTTAATTACCCTATGCGTTCAAAAGATCAAGACTCAAGAAAAGATAGCAAGCCAACAAGCCCAAATAAAACACAGCGCTTACATAAACTCCTCGCTCAATCTGGCATTGGATCTAGACGAGAAATGGAAAAATATATCGAGGCAGGTCGTGTGTATGTTAATGACAATCCAGCAACTTTAGGTCAATTAATCCATGAGCATGACGTCATTAAGATTGATGGAAAAACGACGCATCTTTTCTTTGATTTAAAATTTCCTAAAATTCTTATCTACCATAAGCCTGAAGGCGAAATTGTTTCGGTAAGTGACCCGCAAAAAAGAACTACAGTATTTTCAAAGTTACCTAGAATTAAAAATGAAAAATGGATTTCGATAGGGCGTCTCGATATTAATACTTCAGGACTTCTTATGTTTACCACTTCAGGTGATCTTGCTAATCGCCTTATGCATCCTAAATTTGAAATTGAACGTGAATATGCTGTTCGTATCTTTGGTGAATTAACCGAAGAACAAATGTCAAAATTAAAATTAGGTGTTAAGTTAGAAGATGGTCTCGCAAAATTTGATGAAATTCGTTATCAAGGTGGTGAAGGGGCTAATCGCTGGTATCAAGTCATATTGATGGAAGGCAGAAATAGGGAGGTTAGACGTTTATTTGAATATTTTAATTTGCCAGTGAGTCGTCTTATCCGTACCAGATTTGGACCTGTATCACTTCCATCTCGCGTAAAAAGAGGCATGATGTTAGAACTTGAAGTGAAGGAAGTTGAGAAGATCTTAAAATGGCTCGACATGCCTTTTTCAATGGTGAGTCGTAATGAAAGTCTCAATAAAGTTAAAGCGCGTAAAAAACATGCACATCCATCACCTTACGCACCGAAAGTGAAGCTTGGTAGAAAAGCCATGCTAGATAGGAAAATTAAAAAAATTGGAAGAAAACCAGTTAAGAGAAGAATCAGAAGCGATTCTGATATTAAAAAAATCTAATCAGGCAATTGAGATTTTTCTAGCATAAACACAAAGTCATTTCCTAGAGAAACATCTAGCCATTGAAATTGAAGTTTCGGGAATTTTTTCAACAAGATTTCTTTGTTATGACCAATTTCAACAATCAAAATACCATCATCGTTAAGGTAGTGTTTTGCTTCGTGAATAATTCTAATGGTGTGATCTAAACCATCCTCCCCACTTCCTAAAGCCATACTCGGCTCTTTTAAAAATTCCATAGGGAAGCTATCAACTGAAGTTTGATTTACATAAGGGGGGTTTGAAATAATAAGATCATATTTCTTGCCTTTTAATCTATCAAATAAATCAGATTGAATTAATTCAATACGATCATGCAATCCGTAATGATTAACATTGATTTCAGCGACTTGTAATGCTTTTTCGGATATATCGACAAGATCAATTATCGCGTTCTGGAAACTGTGTGCCATCATAATACCCAAGCAACCGCTGCCAGTACATAAATCTAGAGCGCTATAGATTTTTTCAGGATCATCGATCCATGGGTAAAGATTTTCGCTTAATGACTCTGCAATTAAAGATCTTGGAACGATGACGCGCTCATCGACGTAAAATTTATAATCTCTTAGCCAAGCTTCATTAAGTAGATAAGCGGTTGGAATTTTATCGTTAATTCTTTTTTCAATTAAAAAAGATAAATCTTTTTTTTCTTTACTTGTTAAGTGTGCATCTAAAAAGTTTTCTATCGTGTCGTGAGGTAAGTGAAGAAAGCCAAAAATAAGCCACACAGCTTCGTCATATGCATTTGAAGTGCCATGACCAAAAAAAACATCAGAGTCCTCAAATCGACTGACGGCATATCTTAGCCAATCACGAATTGAAGAAAGCTCATTAAGAATTTGTGTCTGGCTCAAGCGAGTATCTTACAAAGAGTCAGTTTATAGATATCTTTAAGTGGCTCAATATCTTTTACATCAATACATTCATTAATTTTATGTATTGTGGTATTGAGCGGCCCAAATTCAACAACCTGATCACTAATGTTTGCAATAAAACGACCATCGGAAGTACCACCTGTTGTAGATAGCTCAGGCATGATGCCCACAGTTTCTTTGATTGCTTCCGATAAGATTTCTACAAGCTTTCCTTTTTTTGTTAAATAAGGATTGCCCGAATATTCCCAATCAATAACGTAATCAAGTTTATGCTTATCTAAAATAGCATGTGCTCTTTCTTTTAAATTTTCCGCAGTACTTGCTGTTGAATATCTAAAATTAAAAAGAATATCGACTTCACCTGGAACAACATTAGTAGCACCTGTCCCGCCTTTAATATTTGAAATTTGCCATGACGTCTTAGGGAAATATTCATTGCCTTCATCCCAAGACATATTAACTAAGTCTGTAATTGCAGGTGCAACCATATGAATTGGGTTTTTAACCAAATGAGGGTATGCAATATGACCTTGAATACCTTTCACTGTTAGTTTTGCAGAAAGCGATCCTCTTCGGCCATTTTTAATCATGTCGCCAAATTTTACATGCGATGTAGGTTCACCCACTACGCAGAAATCAATTCTTTCATTTCTTTCTTTAAGAAGCTCAACTACTTTTACAGTGCCATCGACTGCGACACCTTCTTCATCCGAAGTAATAATTAATCCAATCGAGCCTTTGAAGTCTTTAGTTTCTTTTAAAAATTCTTCAATAGAAACAATAAAGGCTGCAATAGATGTTTTCATATCTGCAGCACCTCGACCATAGAGCTTGTCATCTTTGATTGTAGGTTCAAAAGGAGGTGATATCCATTGATCTACTGGGCCACTTGGCACAACATCAGTGTGACCAGCAAAAACAAAAAAAGGTGCTTCGGTACCTTTTCGCGCGTATAAGTTTTCTACATCACCTACTTTAATTTTTTCGCATTTAAAACCTAAAGGCTCTAAGAGGCTAACAAGCAAATCTTGGCAACCAGCGTCGTCTGGTGTATTAGATTTTCTAGCAATTAAATTTTTAGCGAGCTCTAGTGTTCTAGTCATATTTATTTTTTAAATAATTGTTTAAATATAGCTTCATCAAATCCAAGTGATACTACTTTTTTGTCAATCGCGACCAAAGGCCTTTTCATTACTGTTGGTTTTTCTATAATCAATTGAATGGCGGTTTCTTGTTTGTCTCCGAGCTTTTTCTCTCGGTCTGAAAGATTTCTCCAAGTCATGCCAGATTTATTAATCAGCATATCCCAAGTTAAATGACTCGGTAGCTTTTTAAACCACACATTTAAAGTGGTTGCATCTAATGCTTCTTTTTTGAGATCATAAAATTCATATTTAATTTTATGATTATCAAACCAAGTTAATGCTTTTTTGACGGTGCTGCAATTTTTAATGCCGTACACCATCATAATTTAAATACCTCTAAGTAACTCGTTAATACCTACTTTACCGAGTGTTTTATCATCTACCTTTTTCACAATCACTGCACAGTAAAGACTATAAGAGCCATCTTTTGAAGGTAAATTTCCTGAAACCACAACAGACCCTTTAGGAATGCGACCATATGTTACTTCGCCTGTTTCACGGTCTAATATTTTAGTTGATTGGCCAATATAGACACCCATTGAAATAACTGCGTTGTCTTCAACAACAACACCCTCAACCACTTCTGAGCGAGCGCCAATAAAGCAATTATCGCCAATAATAGTTGGGCCAGCCTGAATAGGTTCTAAAACCCCACCAATACCAACGCCGCCGGAGAGATGAACGTTTTTACCAATTTGCGCACAAGAACCCACAGTTGCCCATGTATCGACCATCGTACCTTCATCTACATATGCGCCGATATTTACATAAGAAGGCATCAGTACAACATTTTTACCAATAAATGATCCGCGTCTTGCAATAGCATTCGGTACAACGCGATAGCCACCCGCTTTAAAATCCTCGTCAGTGAAGTTTGCAAATTTTGAATTAACTTTATCAAAGTAATTGGTGTAACCACTTTTCATAACTTCATTATCGTAGAGTCTGAAGGAGAGTAATACTGCTTTCTTAATCCATTGATGCGTTTCCCATTCTTGGGAGCCCTGAATTCGCGAAGCAACTCGCAGCGATCCATTATTTAAATTATTAAGAACTTCGTCTACAGTATCTTTAATTTCTTTCGGCGCGTTTTTTGGATTGATTTCAGCTCTTATTTCAAAAGCATTTTCGATAATTGATTTTAATTGATCCATGGGAGTGTATTTTTTTAGTTAAAACAGTATTTTACATTAAAGTCTAATGTAATTAGCGTGGTCGGCTTGATTCGTAAAGAGGTTTTAGCTTGTAGGCAAGGTCAGTGAGTTCTCTAATACGACTATCATCAGATGGATGTGTGCTTAAAAATTCAGGTGGTTTTTTTGTATCTTGTTGCTTCATTTTTTCCCATAAAGTTACTGCAGCAAAAGGATTAAAGCCGGATCTGGCAGCCAATTCAAGGCCAATAGCATCAGCTTCTCTTTCTTGTGTGCGGCTATTAGGAAGTGCAAAAAAGAGGGTAGTACCTAATGAGACTGCCTGCATCGTGGCATTGGTCCTATTTCGATTATTTGTATTGGAAATATAGGCAGCAAAACCGATCAAACCCAATTGCTGAACAGCCGCTGTAGACATTCTTTCGCGACCGTGCTCTCGAAGGGCATGAGAAATTTCGTGTCCTATCACCGCTGCTAATTCATCGTCTGTTGCATTGAGTTTGCGAATCAGGCCTGAGTAAACCATGATTTTGCCCCCAGGCATGCAATAAGCATTGACCTCGTCACTTTCTTGAACATTGACTTCCCAGGGCCATTGGCTTGCCTCAGGCTTAAAATAGGAAGTATTAGCAATTAGTCTATTACTAATTCTTTTAACACGATTCACCTGAAAAGGATCAACATTAAGCTTATTTTTTTTACTTGCTTCTTGAAGTGCACTTCGATAACTATCACTCGCCATTCCTAACACCATAGATTGAGGCATAAGTAAGAGTTGTTTTCTATCGACTCCCGATTGATTTTTTAGGGTAGTGGAAGCGCAACCCGAAACAAGAATTAGTAAGATAAATAAAAAGCTATATTTCATTCTTAAAACAATACTTGGCTTCCTAATTCAACCACGCGGTTGGGAGGTAATTTAAATTGATTGGTAATTGTTTCTGCACTTCTAAATAAACCGATGAATAATTTTTTTCTCCAATAATTCATATTTTCTTTTGGCGTGGCTAATAAAATTTCTTTACCAATAAAATAAGAACTATTCATTGGGTCAATATTGACACCATTTTTTGTACATAGTGCAAGGTCTTTTGGTAAGTCTGGCTCATCTTTGAATCCATATTTCAAAGTAACTTTGTAAAAGTCGTAAGGTAGTTTTTCTACAGTGACAAGATCTTTTGAAAGTGAATGAGGATAGTCCATAAACATCACAGTCAAAATAATTACTTTTTCATGGATTACCTTATTATGTTTAAGATTGTGAAGAAGTGCATGTGGAACACCATCTGGATTCGGTGTGAGGAATATTGCTGTACCTTCCACGCGAGGCGGTGGATTACCCCCTATAGATGTAATGAATGAATTAATTTCAATAGCTTCCCCTTTCAGTATTTTATAAAGAAGCGCACGACCTTTTTTCCAAGTTGTCATGAGAACGAAAAGAACGGTACCTATTAAAATTGGGAACCAACCACCATCAGGTATTTTTAAGATATTTGCACTAAAGAATGCAAGATCGATTATTAAAAAGATCGCCATAAAGATAAGTGTTTTGGTTGAATTCCATTTCCACACTTCGTAGAAGACAAAACTTGCAAGAAGTGTCGAAATTACCATATCACCTGTGACTGCAATACCATAGGCGCTTGCGAGATTTCCTGAGCTTTTAAAGGTCACCACTAAAGCCATCACTGCAATCATTAAGAGCCAATTAATTCTTGGAAGATAAATTTGTCCCTCTTGATTTTCGGATGTATGCTCGACATGCATTCTTGGTAAGAAGCCTAATTGAAGAGCTTGTCTTGAGACTGAAAAAGCACCAGTAATTACCGCCTGTGACGCAATGATTGTAGCGAGTGTTGCTAAGACAATTAGAGGAATGACAAGAAATTCAGGTGCCATGAGATAAAAAGGGTTTTTAATATTTTCAGGATTACTAATAATTAACGCACCTTGTCCAAAGTAATTTAATGTAAGCGCTGGTAGCACAAAAATAAACCATGCAAGTCTAATGGGATGTCTCCCAAAATGTCCCATATCTGCATAAAGTGCTTCAGCACCTGTAACGGACAAAACAACTGCACCTAATGCGACGAATGCCACCATAGGGGACAATTGAAAGAAATGAAATGCATGCAATGGGTTAATAGCAGTAAGGACATGTGGCTCATGCGCAATATTAATAAGACCCAATAATGCGAGCGTTAAGAACCAAAAAAACATAATAGGACCAAAGAATGCACCTACAACATTTGTTCCTTTACTTTGTGCATAAAATAAAACAAGTAACACCACAAGTGTTATAGGAATAATAAGATAACTTAACGATGGCGCTACAACTTCAAGACCTTCAATCGCAGATAAAACGGAAATAGCAGGCGTAATCATTCCGTCCGCATAGAACATACAGGCCCCAAGGATACCTAAAATCATTATCCAATTTCTTTTGTTTCCGCTAGGTGCATTTTTGTTAGCAAGGGAGAGCAAGGCCATAATCCCACCTTCGCCTCTATTATCAGCGCGCATGATAAAAGCAACATATTTCGCTGAAACAATCATAATGAGTGACCAGAAGATAAGTGAAAGTATGCCTAAAACATTAAATTGGGTAAGTTCAACAGGATGCTTACTGAGGGAAAAAACTTCTTTCATAGTGTATAAAGGGCTTGTACCAATATCACCAAACACAACACCTAAGGCTGCAAGTGAAAGTGTCGCTAAAGAAACTTTGTGATTTTTTTTATCTTCCATGCGTGCGCGAGTCTTTTAATTCAATCTAAAGTCATTTATTTTTAAGATCTGAAATATTTGCGTCAGCTTGTCCATGGTTCAATTGAATATGAATTTTATCATCAAGCTTTAACTGGTTTATATTATTTACAATCTGGCCATCAACATTTGTGATGATGGAATAACCTCTTGATAAAACAGCATGAGGACTTAAATGATCTAAGTTTAATTTCAATTTATCAATATTTAAGCGATATTGAATCATCGCATTTTTCATGCTTTGATTAATTCTTTGTATATATTGATGAATCTGTTCTTTTTGTCTTTGAATTTGTTGTCGAGGAGATATCAGACGCTTCTCTAAATAATCAACTTTCTGTATCAATTCGCGAATAACACTCGCCATCATTTTATTTAATTGGTTTTTATAGGCTTGCATTGTTTTGATCAGCTCGATAGTATGGCTCGTTACGAGTTCAGCAGCGCCTGTAGGTGTAGGTGCTCTTAAGTCAGACACAAAATCAGCTATAGTTGTATCAGTCTCATGACCAACCCCGGTAATTGTAGGTATTTTGGATGCAATAATTGCTCGCGCAACAATTTCTTCATTAAATGCCCATAAGTCTTCAATAGAACCACCACCTCGAGCAAGAATAAGTACATCACACTCCATTCTGGTATTTGCGGTTTCAATGGCTTTTACAATCGCTGAAGGCGCTTCCTTGCCTTGAACGAGACTAGGATAAATAAAGATAGGAATATGAGGACTTCGTCTTTTAAGGGTAATTAAAATATCTTCAATCGCAGCACCAGTCGGTGAGGTAATTACGCCAATCGATTGAGGAAATTGAGGTATGGGTTTTTTGCGTGTCGGTTCAAAAAGACCTTCTTTGAGAAGCTTTTCTTTTAATTGATTAAAGGCTTCTGATAAAAGTCCTGCGCCTGCATGCCTAATAACTTCAATATTAAGTTGATATTCCCCTCGAGCTTCATATAAACCAATAAAGCATTTTGCTTCAATTTTTTCACCATTTTTAGGCACCCAATCAGCCGCCATATTTTTATTTTTAAACATAGTGCAACGAACTTGCGCTTCATCATCCTTAAGCGAGAAATACCAATGTCCAGAGGATGCACTGATGAAATTAGAGATTTCGCCTGAAATCCAAAATGAGGGAAAACTTTGCTCAAGAAGCTCCCTTACGAGTCGGTTAATTTCTTTAACAGAAAAAACCTTGCCTTCGTTGGGTTTAGAGCTATTTATTGGTGTTGAATTAATCAAACTAGAGGGATATCCGTTACAATTATCCTCATTATAGAGTTAATGAATAATTAAAGAGCTTTAATTGAAGAAATTTTTTTTATCACATAAACAAGCCCACTTATTTGCTTTTTTTGCTGCTTATTTTTTAGTTGCATTAGCAGTGATCATTCAAAAAAAATTCAATCTTGAACCTTGCCCTTTATGTATAACACAGAGGATTATTTTTATGGTTTTGGGGTTGGTTTTTTTAATCAATGCATTTATTAAACCAACTTATTTAATAAGAAGATTGTCTTTAGTCATTTTATCGATAACCTCAATCATAGGCATGGTATTTTCTTCTAAACATATCCTGATTCAATCGAAAGCAATCGACGTTCCAAATGAATGTGGCGTTGATTTAAATTACATGTTTGAAAATTTTCCTTTTTCAAAAGCTTTGAATTTACTTTTTAAAGGAACGGGAGATTGTTCGCATATTGATTGGACTTTTTTAAGCCTCACAATTCCTCAATGGGCTTTAATTGGCTTTATAACCTTTTTTGTGTACACCATTCTTATATTTCGGATGAATATAAAGTAATGCAATTAGAAAATTTTATTGGTAATACACCGCTTGTTGCTTTGCAGCGTATGCATGAAAATTCAAATAGCGAGATCCACCTCAAATTGGAAGGCAATAATCCTGCAGGCTCAGTAAAAGATAGAGCTGTATTTTCTATGATTCATAACGCTGAATTAAGAGGCGATATTAAACCTGGCGATACACTTATTGAGGCTACATCTGGAAATACAGGTATAGCGCTTGCGATGGTGGCTGCAATGAAGGGCTACAGAATGATTTTAGTGATGCCAGAAAATCAAACAATTGAAAGACGGCAGACCATGAAAGCATTTGGCGCAGAATTTATTTTAACTTCACAAGAAGGTAGCATGGAACTTGCCAGAGATACTGCCTTAAAGATGCAAAAAGAAGGTAAGGGTTTTGTATTAGATCAGTTTAGTAATCTTGATAATCCCAAAGCACATTACGAAGGAACAGGCCCTGAAATTTGGAGAGATACAAAAGGTCGTGTCACTCACTTTATTTCTAGTATGGGCACTACGGGTACGATTGTTGGCACCTCACAATTCTTAAAAGAAAAAAATAGAGACATTCAAATTATTGGTGTGCAGCCTGAAGATGGCTCTCAAATTCCCGGAATACGTAAATGGCCAGAAGCTTATTTGCCTAAAATTTATAATGCAAAAAATATTGATCGCATTGAATATGTATCACAACAAAATGCAGAAGAGACTGCACGAAAACTTGCAAAAGTAGAAGGTATTTTTTCTGGCGCATCGACTGGTGGCGCTCTTTATATTGCGCTTCAAATTGCGAAAGCAAATAAAGATGCCGTTATTGTCTCTATTGCTTGTGATCGAGGCGATCGCTATTTGTCTTCTAATTTATTTGCGAGCTGAAGTTTTGGTTCCTATTCTAGTTTTTGATATCGAAACCATCCCTGATATTCAAGGTATTAGATCTCTATATGCACTAGACAAAAATTTATCTGATGATGATATTGTAAATGTGGCTATTTATAAGAGAAGACAAAAGAATGGCTCTGATTTTTTACAGCACCATCTTCAAAAAATTGTAGCGATCTCATGCGTGCTTCGAGAGAGAGATCAGTTAAAAATTTGGACGCTTGGTGATATTGATGATCCTGAAGAGGAAATTATTCAACGTTTTTTTGATGGCATTGAAAAATATACGCCCACACTTGTCTCCTGGAATGGTTCAGGATTTGATCTGCCCGTTTTAAATTACAGGGCTTTGATGTATGGCATCAATGCATCCAAGTATTTAGATATGGGTGAGATTGATAAAGATTTTAAATGGAACAATTACTTAAGCCGATATCACACACGCCATACAGATTTAATGGAATTTCTAGCCATGTTTCAAGGTAAAAATAACGCGCCCTTAGATGATATTGCAAAGTTATGTGGCTTTCCTGGAAAGCTTGGTATGGACGGAGGAAAAGTTTGGGATACATACAGAGAAGGCGATATCCAATCGATTAGAGATTATTGCGAAACCGATGTTGCGAATACTTATCTTGTTTATCTTAAATTTCAATTAATCCGTGGTCATCTTAATCAGAACGAATATGAAGCTGAAATTAATTTAGTTAAAAATACGATTCAGGAATATCAAAAAGATTATTGGGATGAATTTTTGTCCGCTTGGAAATCTTAAATCTCTATCAATGCAAGACGATATTAGACCTAAAAAAATATTGCTCGCCAAAATAGAAAATATTGATCAAGAAGGCAGAGGTGTTGCTCATATTGATGGTAAAGCTATTTTCGTGGAAGGCGCGCTCCAGGGTGAGCTTGTTGAATGCGAATCTTATGTGAGAAAGCCAAGTTACGAAATTGCTTTTACCAATCGAGTGATTCGGCAATCGAATTTAAGAGTGAAGCCTAAATGTGATCATTTCAATCGCTGCGGTGGTTGCTCTATGCAGCATTTTGAATTTCAGGCGCAAATTGCAGCTAAGCAAAGAGTATTTGAAAATACACTATCAAGAATTGGTAAGGTTAAACCTGAAACGATATTGATGCCTCTTGCAGGGCCTTCATGGCATTATCGATACAAAGGCCGCTTAAGAGTTAAATTTGTTATTAAGAAAAATAAAGTGCTTGTGGGCTTTAATGAAAAAAGAACACATTTTATTGCTGACATTTCTAGCTGTGAAGTTTTACCTCAACGTCTTTCTGATATCTTGCCTCCGCTTCAAGAATTAATTACAGCACTCTCTATCAAAGACAAAATTCCCCAAATTGAATTTGCTTCTGATCAAAATCATTTGGTACTAGTATTAAGAATTTTAGAAAAACTGAATGTACATGATGAATCACTTTTAAATACTTTTTCATCAAAATATTCCGTGCAATTTTGGACGCAATCTAAAGGGCCTGATACGGTAAAACCGTTATCAAAGAGAGATGATGTGAAGCTTTCCTATACGCTAAAAGAATTTGGGCTTCAATTTAGTTTTATGCCTTATGACTTTACACAAATTAATCCATATATTAATCAAGTCCTTGTAAGACGAGCGATGCATTTACTGAAACCTTCAAAGGACGAACGTATTTTCGATTTTTTCTGTGGCCTTGGAAATTTCACATTACCTATTGCGACAAGCGGAGCAAAAGTTACTGGCATCGAAGGTTCTCTATCCCTTCTAGAAAGAGCAAAGCAATGTCGAGATGAAAATCACTTAAATGATTTTGTGGAATACCAATGTATGAATTTATTTGAAATTACTAAAGAAGCGCTATTAAAATTAGGTCATGCAGATAAGTGGTTGATTGACCCACCGAGAGATGGTGCATTTCAATTAGTTCAGCTCATTGATGAAGATATTAATCCTTCAGTGATCGTTTATGTGTCTTGTAACCCAGCTACTTTAGCGAGAGATGCTCAAATATTAGTAAATGAAAAGGGTTATAAGTTAAATAAAGCTGGTATTGTAAATATGTTTCCGCATACATCACATGTAGAATCTATTGCATTATTTTTAAGGACAATATCCTAATCATTATTTAACTATGCACCTTAAAATTTCGGTCAAAGAACAAAAACTTCATGTCTATTGTGATGACAATGAGAGGGTAAAATCATTTGTGATTTCTACCGCATTAAAAGGTGTAGGTCAAAATAAAGGTAGTTTTTGTACACCTTTAGGACAACATATTGTGCGTGCAAAAATTGGTGATGGGGCGCCTATATTTTCAGAGTTTGTCGCAAGACGATTGACCGGAAAAATATGGAGTCCAACAATATCAGTTTCCGACTCAAAAGAAGATTGGATTTTGACTCGCATATTATGGCTCTCGGGTCTTGAGGTTGGATTTAATCGTCTTGGTAATCAAGATACGATGCAGCGCTTTATCTATATTCATGGCACTAACGATCTTGATAATCTGGGTAAACCTTCATCACACGGATGTATTCGTATGGATAATTACGACATCATCGATTTATTTGATCAAATCAAAGTGGGTGATCATGTATTGATCAGTGAAATTTAATATGAATAAAAATCAATACCGATATTACGATCTTGTCATGGCAGCATTTGTGACAGTATTAATAACATCAAACCTGATTGGACCTGCAAAAATTTCACAAGTTGATATGCCGTTTTTTGGCACTCTTACTTTTGGTGCGGGCGTTTTATTTTTCCCTATTTCGTTTATTTTTGGTGACATCTTAACTGAGGTATATGGGTATGCTGCTTCAAGAAGAGTCATATGGGCAGGATTTGTGGCGCTTGCTTTCGCGTCTTTTATGGCTTGGATGATTGTGGCTTTGCCACCCGCGCCTTACTGGCACAATCAAGATGTCTATGAAATCGCTTTCGGCTCTGCTTGGCGTGTCTCGTTAGCGAGTTTAATTGCTTTTGCGGCAGGTGAGTTTGCAAATTCTTTTGTATTGGCAAAAATGAAAATTATGACTAAAGGTAAATATTTATGGAGTCGCACAATCGGATCAACAATTGCAGGGGAAGCAATCGATTCTATTTTATTCTATCCATTAGCTTTTTATAACAGTGGCGTCATTCCAAATGACAAATTGATTCTTGTGGTGATGGCTCAGTTTTTTGCAAAAACATTAGTTGAGGTCTTATTTACACCGGTCATTTATAAAATTATCGCTTTTCTGAAAAAGAAAGAGAATCTAGATTATTTTGATACACGTACCAATTTCAATCCTTTTATTTTTAAATAGTATGAGTCGGTCTCAATCTAAATGATGATAGGGCCATTAATGATTGATGTGGAAGGGCTCACATTAACAAATGAGGATATCAAAAGAATTGTGCATCCCATGGTGGGCGGAATTATCTTGTTTGCGAGAAATTATAAAGATACCGACCAATTAAAAAATTTAACAGATGCCATTAGAAAGATAAGAGGACATGATTTTTTAATTGCTGTCGATCACGAAGGTGGACGTGTGCAAAGATTTAGAGAGGGCTTTACCAATATTCCTGCTATGAGAAAGTTAGGAGAGGTTTGGGATAAAGATCCTAAAAAAGCAAATCACTTGGCTTTTTTAATTGGTCAAATTATTGCTACTGAATTAAGGGTGTTTGATATTGATTTTACTTTTACACCAGTCTTAGACATTGATTACAGTGAAAGTACTGTAATTCGTGATAGGGCTTTTCACAGCAATATTGAAGCTATTAAGTCCTTGGCATCAAACTTACTACAAGGTTTAAGAAAAGCGGGTATGGAAGGTGTTGGAAAACACTTTCCAGGTCATGGATATATTAAAGCTGACTCACATTTAAGCATTTCAGAAGACACAAGAACACTTGATGAAATCGCATCTAAAGATATGAGTGTTTTTACCTCATTGATTGAGCATGGATTAAACGCAGTCATGCCTTCCCATGTTCTTTATTCTCAGATAGATAAAAATCCAGCAGGCTTCTCAAGCTTTTGGCTGAAAGAGCAATTAAGGGGAAACTTTCATTTTAAAGGTGCTATTTTTAGTGATGATATGAGTATGAAAGGTGCCATTCTTGGTGGGGAGATGAAAGATAGAATTTTAAAAGCGCTTGAAGCTGGATGTGACATGGTCTTATTATGTAATCACCCTCAACTAGTAGATGAAGTTCTGCTTAAGCTGGATTGGAAGATGACATCTGAAAGTATGACAAGGATTCTTTCGATGAAAGGCACTAAAGCACCTCTTGAAGCTTTAAAAATGACCCAAGAAAAAAGTTTCAAAGAGATGACAAACGAGATTTCAGCTATGTAAAATAATGTTAATGCGTATTGAAACTATTTAGTGAGTTCTATAATCTAAAGGTAGTATTAAAACTTTTAAGAGGAAAAAATATGGAAAATGTCAGAATTGAAAGCCAGTCGCAATCAGCATTAGCGACAAATAAAGTACTAAGAAATACTTATGCTTTACTGGGTTTATCGCTTATTCCAACAGCTATTGGTGCATATATTGGCATGAATATGAGCTTCGTATTCGCTCAACAACATCCTATTATGTTCGCCATTATGCTTATGGCCGGTATGTTTGGCTTATTTTTTGCAATTCAAGCAAATCGTAATAATAGTTTAGGCGTTGTTCTTCTATTAGCATTAACCTTATTTTTAGGTGTGATGTTAGGCCCAATTCTTCAAGTTGCGTTTCATCTAAGTAATGGCGCTCAAATCGTTGGTCTTGCCGCTGGGGGCACAGCTGCTATATTTTTAACATTAGCGACAATTGCGACGACAACTAAAAAAGATTTTAGCTTTATGGGAAAATTTTTGATGATTGGTATCATTCTTCTCATCTTAGCTTCACTTGCTAATTTATTTTTCCAAGTGCCTGCAATGGCATTAGCATTGTCTGGTGTTGCAGTTTTATTATTCTCTGGATTCATTCTTTACGACGTCAGTCGTATTGTAAATGGCGGTGAAACAAACTACATCATGGCAACATTAGCGCTTTACATGAACATCTATAACTTATTTGTGAATTTACTTCAGTTATTGATGGCTATTTTAGGTAATAGAGACTAATCGTTACATTGAAATAAAAAAAGCCGTAGTTTTCTACGGCTTTTTTCTTTTTGAAAGAAAGAAATCTTTCAGTATTTGACCGCATTCTTTTTCTAAAATACCTCCGATTGCTTCTGCATGATGATTTATTTCTTTAATGGTTATAAGGTTAACTACACTTCCGCAAGCACCTGTTTTAGGATCAGGAGCGCCATAGAATATTTTTCCAATACGCGCGTGTTGAATTGCTCCAACACACATAGCACAGGGTTCCAAAGTCACGTAAATCGAGCAATCTTTCAACCTGTAATTTTTAATGGCTTTAGCAGCATCTCTGATGGCGTTGATTTCAGCATGCGAAGTAGGATCATGATCGCCAATAGATGTATTCATACCTCGACCTAAGATTTGACCATTTCTGACAATAAGAGCACCCACAGGGACTTCATCTTTCAACGTAGCTTGTTTTGCAAGTTCTAAGGCTAACTCCATAAACTTTAGATTTTCATCTGTCATGAAGCGGTTTATTTTCCTTTAGGATCAGAAATTATTTTTTTAATGCGAATCACTAAGATATAAAGTAAGCCAATTAGAAATGCACCCCCAACCCAAATACCCACTTCTTCAAATGTCGGTGTGGAATCTTGCACAGGAAGCACAATAAGCTTTCTAAGAAAAAGGACCATCACGACTTCAATAAAAGTTTCAACTTCTAACTTACTTCCATTGAGATAGCGCATTTCGGCAGAAATTAGGGCTGATATTGACCAAAGAAGCATTAAAGTGCCTAAAGCATGAATAAAGCCATGAATCAGATTGTGGGCATTGGCTGCAGTATTGATTTCAATAAAGAAAAGCCAAGTAAACATAATAATGGAGGTCGCCAAAGCAAGACCAATAATAATATGGGCTAATCCGTTTAAATAAAGCATGGCTTTAATAGCAAATCGATTAATGCCTTTAAATTCAGATGGAAGTTCTGTTTGAATCATCATGGAATCCTTTTGAATTAAATTTGAATGAAGTGAAAACTATCTTTATTATAGAGACAACTTTAAACATAAAGATAGCTCCCTTAATGAAAAAACCAGCTATTACTGAACAACCTATTCATCCAATTTTAGCGGATAGATGGAGTTCTAGAGCGTATGATCCTTCTCAATTTATCTCTCAAGAATCCCTTTTATCTCTCATGGAAGCTGCGAGATGGAGCCCTTCATGCATGGGTGAGCAGCCCTGGCAGTTTATTGTCTTTCAAAAGAAAGACGCGACTGCATGGACACAAGCACTTAATTGTTTATCTATCGGAAATCAAAACTGGGCTATGGATGCATCTATTTTAGTTTTGGCTTGCGCCCACAAGAATTTCTCGAACAATGAAAAATCTAATCGATGGAGCCAGTATGATACAGGAGCTGCCTGCGAAAATATCTGTCTTCAGGCGACAAGTATGGGATTGGTAGCCCATCAAATGGGTGGATTTGATGTTGAAAAAACAAGACAATTATTTCAAATTCCAAGCCAGTATGATTTAATGTCTTTTATTGCAATTGGCTATCCTCTTGCCGTAGATAAAATGAGTGAAGCATCATTAATAAAAGAAAAAGAAGCCAGAAAGCGCAAACCCTTAAGAGAAATTTTTTATATCAATCAATGGGGTGAAAAGTCGTTATAGTTTTTAACCAAATTTAATTGGGATATATAGATGGCAACAGTCAAGCTTACAAAAAAGAATTTTAAAAAAACAATCGAAGCAAATGATTTTGTGATTGTAGATTTTTGGGCACCTTGGTGTGAGCCTTGTGTTGCATTTACCCCTATATTTGAAAAAGCTTCAGATAAAAACAAAGATATTGTATTTGGTATGGTGGATATTGAAGCGGATCCAGAGATCGGTGAATACTTCCAGGTGGATAAGATTCCAGGCCTTTTAATTATCAGAGAGCAAGCTGGTATTCATACTCAAATTGGTCAAATTGGTGCATCAGCACTTGATGAAATTATTAAGTGGGCGAGAGAACACGATATGTCAACTGTACGGGATTATTACGAAAGACAAGCAAAAGGCGAATTTAAGGCTGCCCGAGAAAATTAGTCGGATCCACTGACTGACCCTGTTTTCTTATCTCAAAGTGTAGTTTGACTTTATCTGTTCCAGAATCCCCCATCGTCGCAATCTTTTGTCCTTTCGTAATCACTTGACCTTCTTTAACAAGAAGTTCTTTATTGTGGGCATAAACAGATAAATAAGAGTTATTGTGTTTAATGATTACAAGTTTACCGTATCCTTTAAGATCTTCGCCGCTGTAAATGACTTTACCGGGTCCAGCTGCTTTTATCTCTTGACCAAGCGAACCTAGAATATCAATTCCTTTTTGACCTTGTGCTTCATTAAAAAGATTTTCCAATTTACCTTTAGTCGGCCATTGCCAATCTACTTTATCTTCTAAGACAATAGGGGCTGCTTCTTTAGGCGTTGCAGGTGGCGGATTATTAGTAGTTTGAGATTGAGGCGTCGCCACTTTGCGGTTAAAAGCTTCGTCTGTATAAGCTTCTCTATATGCTTTGGGGTTGTTTAGATGAACAATAGCGTTGGTTGCTGGCTTTGTTTGTGGCTGCGCCGGAGCTTCTGCGTTTGAAATGGCTTCTTCATTATTTTTTAAGGGTGTTGTAACAACTTCTTCATTTTTTTTAACCTCATTTGAAGTCGCAACAGGATTGTTTGTTTTGACTTGGTCAAATTTTATTTTGTCACCCACTTTAATAGCATAGGGTTCTTTAATATCATTTGCTTGAGCAACTTCTTTGTAATAGAAACCACAATCAAGACTTAAGCTATAAAGTGTGTCACCTGGTTTAACGATATAAGTGTCTGGGCATGGTTGATTAGGATCTCTTTTTATTCGAGCAGCAGGTTTATTTTTTTGCAATGTCGTTGATTTTTCTGAGGTAATTTTTTTTTCAATCACTGGCGCTGGAGTATTCGATGCACAGCCCGAGATGAGTGAAAATAGCGCAAAATAAATAATAAAAAAATTCAGTCTCATTTAAAGTTATTCATCCATGTTTTTAAATCATTAATTTGATTATGTCTTGTAAGATCTGCGTGAATCGGTGATACAGATACAAAGCCATGGTCGACTGAATAGAAATCAGTACCTTCACCACCATCATTCGGAAGACCTGCAGCACCTACCCAATATAAAGTGGTGCCATCATGATCTTGTGTTTTATTGACAGGCTCTGCTTTATGTCTTTTTCCAAGCCTTGTGATATGTATACCTTGAATTTTTTCTAATGGAATATCGGGCACATTAATATTTAATAGCATTACATCTTTAGGTTTATTTTTTTGATAATGCAAAATAAGATCAATTGTAATAGATGCAGCCGTTTCAAAATGTGTTGCTTCATGCTGCGACATTGAGATAGCGAAAGAGGGAATATCCAATAAATAACCTTCCATTGCTGCTGCCACAGTACCAGAATAAATCGTGTCATCACCCATATTAGCGCCATTGTTAATTCCTGAGATCACCATATCCGGCATTTTGTCTAACAATCCTGTTAAAGCTAAATGCACGCAATCTGTTGGCGTACCATTGACGTGATAATAATCTTTTTCAATTTCTGTGACTTTAAGAGGACGATCAAGTGATAAGGAATTGCTCGCACCACTTCTATTACGATCGGGCGCCACAATTGTGACATGTGCTATTTTTCTTAAATAGTTTGCAAGTGTTTTAATACCTGGCGCGTCGTAACCATCATCGTTAGACAAAAGAATGTTCATATTACGGACGATTAACTTTCACATAAAATGTTGCACACAGAAAAAATACAATACTTAAAAATACTTCTAGAAGCGCTATTTTAGATGATAGATCTTGATCGGAGTAGGATCTTACAGCGCCTTCAATAAAATAAATGAGGATAAGCATACTGGCCCATTTGTATGTGTAAATTTTTCCTTTAAGAATACCCATCAACGAAATGAGAAGGGGAATAATTTTAAGAACTAACCATGAACTTTGATTTTTAAAGGGTGCTAAAAATAACTCCCAGGCACATAAAAGAAAAATAAGACAGATCAGGCTAACGGAAGCCCCTATTAGAAGATGATTTTTCATGCTGAAAGTTTAAGTGCGGTTTCAGCAAGTCTTTTGCCCATTGCAAAACATATCTTCTTTTCATCTTCAGATATAGGTGCTTTATTGGACTCTCCAGCTACATGGGATGGGCCGTATGGCGTGCCGCCTGTTTGGGTAGTGCTTAATTCAGGGATTGAATAGGGTACACCCACAATCACCATGCCTAAATGAAGCAATGGGAGCTGCATACTAAGTAGCGTTGATTCGTTACCACCATGTTGGGAGCCGGAAGATGTAAAAACGCAAGCTGGTTTACCAATAAGATTTCCACTTAACCATAAAGATATCGTGCTATCGATGAAATATTTTAAAGGCGCTGCCATATTTCCAAATCTCGTAGGGCTTCCCATCGCAAGGCCTATGCACTCTTCAAGGTCTTTATGTTCAACATAAGGAGGTCCTTCGTTAGGAATGCTATCCTCAAGAGCCTGAACAGTCGATGTGACTTTGGGTACAGTTCGGATTCTGGCTTTTATACCAGCAATCGATTCGATTCCTCTCGCAATAAATGTGGCCATTTCTCCGACCGCACCTCCATGAGAGTAATAAAGAACTAAAACTTCTTTCATTAGATTTTTTTTGCTAATTGAATGGCGTCACCAATATAAGTTGCTGGTGTTAATTTAAGCAATCCATCTTTGGCTTCTTTGGGAATTTCAAGTTGTTGAATAAAAGTCTGTATCACTTCTTTGGATATATGTTCTTTACCGCGTGTTAATTCC
>Ga0255147_1000140_pt1 | contig 30960 bp, 38 predicted proteins | sample Atl_Miss_RepA_8h_FD_183034 | JGI IMG/M metagenome (GOLD analysis project Ga0255147, IMG submission 183034) | Freshwater microbial communities from Altamaha River, Georgia, United States - Atl_Miss_RepA_8h | ecosystem: Environmental > Aquatic > Freshwater > River | place: USA: Georgia | collected... | reverse complement strand
GGATGCGGCTGTTGGGGCTACAGCGGCGGCTACAGCGGCCCCGGTGGTCGCCTATATCGTCGAGGGCGCGGCGGTGGCGGCGGTGGCGGCTACGGCTGGCCTTGCCAAGACCGCCGTGCTGGGCGGCGCATCGGCGGCGGCGGCGTCGGGCGATGGCTCGCTCCAGTTCCTGATCCCGATTGAGGGCGCTGCGGTCGCGCAGGCAACGGCGACGGCTGACCTCGCCAAGTCCGCGAATCTCACCGTCACCGGCGTCGGCGCTGTTGCCAACGCTGGGCAGGCCGACCTCGCGGTTACGAAGCTGCTGGGCATCGCCCTGCACGCGCAGGCGCAGGCGTCTGGCGTCACGTCGGTTGCCTACGTCGTCGCAGGCACGAACAACGCAGACAGCAGCGGCGCAGCTGGGCTAGCGGTTACCAAGAACATCGGCACGGCGGCGGCAGCTACCGCGACCGGCATAGTATCGCCAGCCGTTAGTAAGCCGCTCGGCGGCGCGTCATACGCAACGCAGACCGCCACAGGCGTCACCTCGGTCGCCTACATCGTCGTGAGCAACTCGACGGCGCAGGCGGCGTCGCAGGCAGGACTCGGCGTCACCAAGAACATCGGCACCACGGTCGCCGCCACCTCGTCCTCGACTGGCGCTCCGCTGGTCGACTTCGTGTTGGCGACCACGGCAAGCGCCTCGTCGAACGGCTACGGCCTGCTGTTCCTCAACGTCCCGCTCGGCGCGTTCGGCGTCGGTCGGGCCGAGTCGACCGCCGGTGCCGATGTCACCAAGATCATCGGCGCGTCGGGCATCGCGTCGGTTAGCACCTCTGCTGCTGCACTCGGCCTGACGGTCAACATGACTGCCAGCGCCACCGCCGGGGTCACCCCGGGCGCGTCGGCAGAGATGGCGCTGACCAAGAACATGGGCGCGGTATCGCAGGCCGACCCGGATGCATTGGGCGGCGTGGATGTGGTCAAGCCGCTCGACGGCCTTGGCGCAGCGAACGCCGACACCTACGCCGAAACGTCGGTGGCCTACGTCGTCGACGGCATCGCCTACGCGCAGGCCGACGGCAACGGCGGTATCACGCTCACGATACCGCTTGGTGCAGACACCGCGGTCTACAACTACGGCTTCGCATCGGTCGACACGACGCTCGCGCTCACGGTCAACCTTGAGGCGGCTGCTGTCGCGCAGATGACCGTCGCCAATGCGCGTCTCAAGAGGATAATTTTCGGAGAATTCAGCGCGACGGCCTCGGTTATGGACGCCGCTGCCCTGTCCGCGGTTGCCGATGTCGGCTATACCGTCTACGTGCAGGGCGTCGTGTACGCAGCCACGGTTGATGGCATCACGGTGCAAGCAGAGATCATGGACGCTTACGAACTGAAGAGGGCTGCGTAATGGCAATCCTGTATAAAAACAACGCGGTGTCGGCGCTGGCGAGTAGCATCACCAACGTCGCCACGTCGATGTCCGTCACCGCCGGTCAGGGAGCGCTGTTCCCGACGATCTCCGGCTCGGACTACTTCTACGTCACGATCATCTCGTTCAGCAATCCAAGCTCCTACGAGATCGTGAAGGTCACGGCGCGGTCGACAGACACGTTCACCATCGTTCGCGCACAGGACGGCACAACCGCCGCGGCGTGGTCTGCGAATGATCGCGTCGAGCTTCGCATTACCAACGCATTACTTTCGGACGCGCTCGGCGAGCGTGCGCTAGTCGGCGGCACCAACGCGACTGGAACGTGGCCTATCGGCGTCACGGGAAACGCTGGCACAGCAACGACGCTCGCAACGGGCCGCACGATTGCCTTAACGGGAGACGTTACAGGCACCAGCGGCACGTTCAATGGTTCTGCGAACCTGTCGTTCGCCACGACGCTCGCCAACAGCGGAGTCACGGCTGGCACCTACACGAAGGTGACTGTCGACGCGAAAGGTCGCGTCACGACTGGCGCGTCACTTGCGTCCGGCGATCTGCCGACGTACACCGGCACCCTCACCTCGTCGCAAGTCACGACCGCTCTCGGCTACACGCCGTTGTCCAACGCCACGAGCTACCTGCCGCTCACCGGCGGCACGCTGTCCGGTGCTTTATACGGCAACGTCTTGTATGACAACAGCTATCGCGCCATGTCCGCTGTTGCGATGGATATGCCGCGCAACATCGGAGCGTCCACCAATCTCAGCACAGACCTTGAGGCGGGTGGCGCGTACAGCAGCTACGGCTCTGCCAACACAAGCTGGGACGCTCCATTTTCATACGGCGGTGTAATCGGGCTGGCGTTCGGTAGCGGGATTCGCGCCCAACTTGGGTTCGATATTCGGCACAACAACTCGGACTACGGAAACCTCTGGATTCGCACCAAGAACAATCTTGGGTATTCCACTTGGAGAACCGTATTGCACTCCGGCAACTACGGCAGCTACTCGCCGTCGTTGACGGGAAGCGGTGCCAGCGGAACGTGGGGCATTAGCGTTTCCGGTAACGCCGCAACGACGTCACAGCGCAATTTCAGCGGCGACATTTCTGCTACCGGTCAGGGGCGCTTCACCGGTTGGTACAACGGCAACGCGGCGACGGGACAGGCGGCAGAGATCGGAATGTCTGCTGGTCAGGGCTACATCTTCGTTTACAACCGCGATACGTCGACTTACGGCACGCTGAATGTCGCGGCAAGCAGCGCAAACCTTCAGTTTTCGGGCAGCACGATCAACGCCACCTCGGGCGCGTTGCAGCAGGGCGGCAACCAAGTTCTCCACGCCGGTAACTACACGAGCTACTCGCCTTCCCTGACTGGCTCCGGTGCAAGTGGTACGTGGGGCATCTCCATCACGGGTAACGCCGCTACCGCGACGTCCGCTACCGACAGCACAAAACTGCCGTTAAGCGGCGGTCAACTCACGGGGCAGGTCGAGTTCCGTTCCGCGAACCAGCTGACGTTCAGCGATGGCGCGAACACGATGCGCGGGTTCATCAAGAGCCTCGCCAACACCGGCACCGGGGCTGCCGGACTTGTCATTGCGACGTCTGGCGGCGAGTCCATCGTCTTTAAGGACGGCAACGCCGACTCCGGTGACATCAACTTTGTCATTCGTGGCGATGGGGTACTCCTCCAAGGCGGCTCCAATACGCTGCTTCATGCTGGTAACTACAGCAGCTATGCACTCCCCATAAGTGGCGGGACGTTGACGGGCAACCTTTCGTTTTCCGCATCCAACCCGTCGATTACCTCCGGCGGCAGCTACATCACGATCCCGAATGGCGCGTACTTCAGCGGCGGGACGGTGTACGTCAGCAATCAGATGCAGATTCGTGGGGGACTTGCGAACGACGTCGCATCGGAACTCGTCTTTAACGGCGGCACCTCTGGCATAACCAGAGCGACCGGTGTTCTGCGTGTTGAAGGAAGCGCTATTCGCCAAGGAAATAACCTTGCTCGCCCAATCGTCAATTGGAGTGCCAGCGGCTCTTCAAGCGGCATGGTGATCTTCAAGTTGCCGGGAGGCTCTGGCAACTACGGCATGGTTCACATGGTGTTTGACATCTACGAGTACGACTCGCCGAGAGTGGCGACCGTAATCGTCGGCGGTCATAACTGGAGTGGCAATTGGTACAACACCGCGTGCAATGTCCTTGGCTACACCGACAAGCAAATCCGTCTTGGATTTAAGGACGGTCAGTACTGCGTAGTATTTGGTACGTCCGGATCATCGTGGTCGTACGGCACCATTGTGCTTCGCAAAATCCACAATGGTGGGTTCTATGACAACGTCATGGACTTGGGCGGCTCATACACCGCCGCGCAGACGACCACCGAGTCCTTTAGCGCAGTCACCGGAGACCTGCGGGCAACAAGGTCACCGGCATCTCACGAAGTGTGGGGCATCCTTTACGGATACAACAGCGTTCGCTCCAACATCTTCTACGATACGGACAACACCGGTTACTACTGCGACCCAGCCTCGTCATCCCGTCTCAGCACCATTTATTGCGGCGACGTTTACAACGACCTCGGCGGCTGGTTTCGCAACTACGGCGCGACAGGTATTTACAACCAGTCGTACGGAAATCACTTTTACTCGGATTCCGGTAACTACTGGAACGTCTCATTGGGCGGTAATTCAAACGGTGGCATCCGGTTCCGCGATAACCACGCGGGGACGATTCGCGGCTATGTGTACGCCGATACCGGCAACAACATAGGCTTTCTGAACTCAAGCGGAAGCTGGCGTGCGCGAGTCGTTGGCGATGACTACTTCCTCGTCGAAGGGTCCTCTGTTCGTGCGCCGATCTTCTACGACAGCAACGACACTGGTTACTACGCAGACCCGAATAGCACCAGTGTCCTTAACTACCTGCTGACCCGCCGAGTTAAGTTTATTGGCGAGGGTGGCGACTCCGGTTTAGGCACCGAAGCGTATGCAATCTACCAAGAGGGCGGGTCGTGGAGTCATCCATACCCTGACCTTCGTATCGCGTTTCACACCGGCATCAAGCTCGGTGCCAACGCGAGCTACCAAGGCATCCGGTTCTACACCGACTACGACATGTCCTCGCAGGTCATGTCCGTCAACAACAGCAGCGATGCTCTTGGTGCTGCAAACGTATATGTGAACAACTCTCTGCAGGCTGGAAGCAGCCTGCGGGCACCAATCTTTTACGACAGCAACGACACGGGATATTACACGGACCCTGCAAGTACCTCACGCATGAACGTGGTTGATTCCAATCGCGTGACGTATCTGTCGAAGGGCTATGACGCCGTTTATGTTGGCGGTTCCGGGTTGTATCAAATTGGCTATCCAGACACGAACTGGTGGCACATCACGACCTCCGGAACGATGTCGTTGCTGCTGTCCTGTGGATGGGACTGGGACCGGCAGGTTGGGTTCCACTACACCCCAGCAGCGTCTGGTTCGAACGGCGGCACACTCCGTATCGGGCAGATGAGTAAGAACTCGTCCGGCTACAACCACACGTACACCTATATGCACATGAACGGTGCAGATAGGTTTTACTGGGACTGGAACGGCGTGTTCCAAGCATACGGGGATTGCCGCGCTCCGGTGTTCTACGACTATAACAACACTTCGTATTACGCCGACTTGTCCTCGACCGGAGACTCTATTCGTGCAGCAGGCAACATCACGGCCTACTACTCGGACGAGCGCCTCAAAACACACCTCGGGACAATTCCGAACGCTGTCGACAAGGTCAAGCAGCTGGAGGGCTTCTACTACGAGGCCAACGCGACGGCACAACGACTCGGATACGAGCCGCGACGCGAAGTTGGCGTTTCGGCGCAGGCGGTGCAGCGCGTACTGCCGGAGATCGTCAAGCCCGCACCGGTAAGCGCGGAGTACCTCACCATCGACTATGAGCGGCTTGTTCCTCTGCTCATTGAGGCCATCAAGGAACAACAAACCCAGATCGACGCCGCCGTGGCTGAGATCAAATCTCTGAAGGAGAAGATGCAATGACAACAACCTATTCGTGGAAAGTGACGGGCATGAAGGTCCGTGACGAGGTGAACGAGGCGGGCGTGACCCTCTCAAAAGCAGTCTGCCAGACGTATTGGGAAAAGAAGGGAATCGACGAGAATGGAAACGAAGGATCGTTCATCGGAGCGACCCCGTTCACTGCCGCAAGCGTTCCTGCGGACCAGTTTGTTCCATTCGATCAGCTGACAGAGGCAGTCGTTCTGGAGTGGATCAAGGCCGTGGTTGTTGGGGACTATGAAGCGCACGTTAACGGCAGGATTGCGAAGCAGATTGCTGACAAGGCAATCACTGAAGCGACGATGCCGTGGGCACCCCCACCGCCAGAGCCGGTGGCTCCGCAACCCCCCGCCCCCGCTGTCTAACAGGAGAATTGCAATGCCTATTGTGTACTCAACAACGATCAACGGTGTTCGCGTCAAGACCGAGAGCGGTATGACCGACGTCGTCAAGGAAGTCGATATCAGCCTCACCGGCGTCGACGGAACCTGCGAGTTCACGCTGCCGGTCACCGTCAAGATGCCTGCCGCGGACCCGGAGTCATTCACCGCGTTCGGCGATCTGACCGAGGCGCAGATCGTCTCGTGGGTCGAGGCGCAGGATGACGTTCTGCAGCCGCGCAAGGCGCACATCGCCATCGTGCTTGAGCGCGAGGTCGAGAAGGCTGCCGCGCAGAGCAAGCCGCTGCCGTGGGAACCGGCCCCCGTGCCGCCAGCCCCATCGCCGCTCGCCAACCCCGAAGAGTAAGCAAGGGCTAAAAAATGCCGCTCGTATCATCCGGCGAGATCAGTATCGGCGGGTCGACCACCGACCGCTCTATTAACAGAGAGCTTGGTCGGTCGGCTACGGCTACGTCGAGCCTCGGCGAGACGGCGCTGCGGAACCTTGCGGGCGTCTCAAGCGGCGCGATCAGCCTCTCAAACTTTTATGGCAAATCAAGCCTTGCCGCGACGCTTAACGACTATCCCGGTGGTTCTTCTGCGATTTCGTTGAACGACTACTACTTCAACAACTACGCTTACTACGCGGAATCGTTCGTCAAGATTGTCCTGAACAGCAACGGCACCGCACAGTACGCATACGGAAACACCTCGACCGCGCAAACAAACTATGCGTCGTTTACATGGAAGACCGGTGGCGGATCGGCTGGTGACTACTATGCTCGCGTTACAAACCTTTACGGATCGTTCTGGTCCGCACCAGCTAGCGACGCGCTCCACGCGCTGTCAACAACGCGTGAATGGATGGTTCTGGCATACGTGAATGGAAACCCGGCAAGCGGCTATGCATACGCACAAGGAACTCTTCAGATCTGCAAGAGCGATGGAACGGTATTAGCGTCACGGTCATTTGATATGTACGCCGAAGTGTCAACTGGTAACCCGCTGTAACATCTCCCCAACTCCACCACGAGGAAAGCACGATGGACGAAATGCTCAAGATCGAAGTGAACCCGAACGACGCCAACATCATCCTTGGCGGGCTGCTGGAACTTCCCGGTAAGGTCGCGCTCGACACCTATATGCGGGTGCGGCAGCAGCTGGAGATGCAGGTGTCCCAGCGGCAGCAGGAGGCCGCGCAGCCGCCGGTCATTGACCAGTCCAAGGCGAACTAATCGCCCCGGTGTCACGCTGCTGACACCGCCCTACTTCGCCGACGCTTCGCGGGACAGTTTTTTGCTGTCCTGCAGGCGTCTGCGTCGCTTTGTCTCTTGTAGCGTCTGATTTGCCGCTTATCATTGGGATGTGACCCGCCCCTCGGAGCCGCACCCATGATGACATTGCTGTCAACGCTGACGTCCTTTTTAGCCGGTGGCCTCCCAAAGCTCCTGCAGCTATTTCAGGACCGGCAGGACAAGAAGCACGAACTGGCGCTGATGGCGGCGCAGAAAGAGAAGGAACTCGCTCTGCTGGAGCGCGGCTATCTGGCGCAGGCCAAGGTCGAGGAGATCAAGCTAGAGCAGGTCGCGCTGACGACGGCATCCGAAGAGCGGCAGTCGCTCTACCAGCACGACGCCGAGATCGGCAAAGGCGCGTCGCAGTGGGTGGTCAACCTGCGAGCCTCGGTGCGTCCGGTCATCACCTACGGAATGTTCTGCCTGCTGCTGTTCGTCGATATCGCGGGCTTCATCTACGCGTGGAACACGGCTGTCCCGTTCGAAAAGACGCTGGAGTACCTGTGGAACGAGGACACCCAGATCATCTGGGCGTCCGTCATCGCGTTCTGGTTTGGGTCGCAGGCGTTCAGCAAGAAATGAGGACAAGCGACGCGGGCATTCGGATGCTGAAGCATCACGAGGGGGTGCGGCGCAGGCCGTACCTCTGCCCCGCGTTCCTGCACACCGTCGGCGTAGGCCACCTGCTCTACCCGGAGCAAGTCGCGCTTCCAGCGGTTCGGACACCGGAGAACGTGGGCAAGCCGCTGCGGAAGGAGTACCCGCTACGCCCGGAGGACAACCGTGTCTGGACTGATGCTGAAGTGGACGATCTCCTTGCTCAAGACCTTGTGCGTTTTGAGCGAGGCGTGGCCCGTCTTTGCCCTGCTGCTGTTGATCGTCAAAGCCACTTCGACGCCCTTGTTTCCTTCGCTTTCAACGTGGGTCTCGGCAATCTTCAGCGGTCCTCGGTGAGGATGCGGTACAACCGCGGCGATGTGGAGGGGGCCGCAGAGGGATTGTTGATGTGGACCAAGGGCGGTGGTCGGGTGCTGCCGGGACTGGTCAAGCGTCGCAACGACGAGCGAAAGCTGTTGTTGACCTAGCCATGCGCCGCATCCCGCAAGCCTTCCATCTCATGGGCCACCGGATTACGGTAAAGGTGATTAGTAACGCCGATTGGAAGTACGACGATGCCATGGGTATCTGGGAGCCGTCAAAAAACCAGATATCATTGCGACGACAGCCGCGGTCAATGTTGCGACATACGTTTTGGCACGAAGTAACACACGCAATGCTTGACGTGATCTCACACAAGTTGTCTAGTAATGAGCAGTTTGTTGATTCGATTGGCGGGATGCTCGCACAGGTTAACGACACAGCAGAGTATTAACCCGCTGATATTCCATCCTGTGTGCGGTCTTTGCCGCGCATAACTTCGTTGCTAGCGTTGCAAGCATAACAACCTTTCGATACACAACTTGCACGCGCTGTCTTGCGCTGGGGTTCACAGGACAATGGAACTTTCTTTTCAACCACTAATCACCACACTTGGTTTGCTGGGTGGCGGTATCGCCGTGTGGGTCCAGCTGAACACCAGAATCACGCGACTTGAGGTCCAGAACGAGCATACGGACAAGCAGTTCAATCAGATTCTTGAGCGTCTCAAGTCAATCGAGGACAAACTCGACAACAAGCAAGACCGCGTGCCGTAACCCTCACACGAACGTGAGGCTCCCCCCTACGGTATGCCAACACCAACACTCCCAGAACACGTCTATCTTCCGATCATCGAAATACTAGCCGAACACGACGGGAACGTTGTGCAGGCAGCGCACGCCGCGGAGAAGCGCGGTGGTTTGACGGTCGCCAAGTTCAAGACCCGCGCCTACAAGGCACGCGATCTTGGTCTCTGGGGTCGCACCGACGAGGGCGAGTTCTGGTCCAAGGCGACTCCCAAGACCGCCAGCAACCCTCGTGTCCCAGCCGCTACGGCCCTCCCGGATGACGACATCCCGGTCGAGGAGCTAATCGACACGATGTGCCGCCGCTACACGCGGCGCGTGGAACACGCCACCGCCAAGAAATGGCGTCGCTTCAAAGTCCCCGTCACTGGTCCGTACGCGATCATGTTTTGGGGCGATCCCCACATCGACGACAACGGATGCGATTGGGTGACGTTGCGGTCGCACGTCGAGCTAGCGCGAAAGACCGAGGCGATGTTCTGCGTCAATGTGGGTGACACGACCAACAACTGGTGCGGACGCCTTGCCCATCTGTGGTCGCAGACCGATACGTCAGAAAGCACCGCCAAGAAGCTGGTGAAGTGGTTCCTGAACGACGCGGGCGTGCCGTGGTTCCTATGGGTAACCGGCAACCACGATCTATGGAACGGTCCCGTCGGCGTCGACGCGCTGGAGCGCTTCAAGCCGCATCACGTGACAATGGAGGACTGGGGCGCGAAGGTGACGCTAGAGTCCCCGGGCGGCAGCGAGTTTCGGCTGCACGTCGCGCACGACTTCCCCGGGCACAGCCAATGGAACCCGCTCCACGGGCCGCAGAAAGAGGCGCTGTGGGGCGACTACGCGCACCTCTACGTGGCGGGCCACAAGCACAACTGGGCGCTGTTTGGGGGCGAACATAGCCATCGTGGCACGCTGTACTGGCTAGCACGGGCCAAGGGCTACAAGACCATCGACTCCTACGCGGAGCGGCTGGGATTCGGCTCACAGGGCCACGGGCATAGCATCGTCGCGGTCGTGGACCCATCGGCCCGCGGAACGGGGCACGTGGCGTGTTTTGCGGAGCCGTTTGAGGCTGCCGACTATCTCGCCTTCAAGCGACGCAAGGCGAGGGGTTAGGGGCTACCAGTAGTCGCCGTCCCGGCAGCGGCGACCGCGAGAGCAGCGGACGTTGGGCGGCGGGACGCGGTACTGATCGTAGTGGCGCAGTTCGTGCCATGACCGCAGCAGTTGTCTTATCCATTCAACCATAGGGCACCTCGCTAGTAGCGGACGACTTCGATCTCCTCATAGAGCCAGTTCCGCATTCCAGAAATCGGCTCGTTGATACGCACCATCCCGTGCAGGATGTGTCCCTTGGGATACACCCGCTCAACGACCCGCACCGTCTTTCGCCCGCGGCGTCGAATCAAGCTGCCCACGCGAAACGGCGGCGGTGGCTTTTTTGATCGCATACTTTCGACGCTCCTTCTGAATCTCGTCGAGGGCTTCTGCCATCGTGTACTTCAGGCTGTTCCGAGTAGCACGGACCAGTAGTCGAGCCAGCATCTCGTCGTTGATCAGTACCGGCCCGATGCTGCTGCGCTCGTAGGCGAGTTCGACCTCGCGCTCCATCTCCTGCTCTTTGGCTGCGTTCATAGGTCTCGGTTCTCCGGGTTGTTGCTGAACCACTCCATCCACGCGGTCAGCACCTTGCTGGCCTCTTCGCGGTCAATCCCAAACGCCTCCTGCAGGTATGGACGAGCGCCGAACATATTCGTCTGCCCGGACTCGCGCAGTTCGTTCAGGTACAGGAAGTACTTCAGGTGCGGATGGTCTGGGGTCACGGCAGCACCTTCTGCGTAACTGACCGGGCGATGTCAGCGAGCATCTGCAGGAACTCTCCCGGCGGTATGCAGGAGGACGATTCGGTCCAGAGGCTCTGGTCCCATGTTTGGCAGTTGAGCAACCAGTTCAGGAGAACCCAAACCATGGTCGCGGCAAAAACGAAACTGCCGGTCGTTCCGGCAAGAACTCTGATAGCGGTGTTCATACGACCTCCTCTGGGTTAAGCCGCTCCTCGGCGGCGTTACGAACGATCTGGAAGGCGTACCCAATCGCCTCCAGTTCGGTGTGCCACTTTTCTGGCGCGTTGCGAATCGGCTTCATGCACAGGTAGTCCTCGGTTTCGCTCACGTACCAAGTGCTGCAATCCGGCGTGTGCCAAACAACCGCGCCGACGTCGGCCTCTTGGCAGAACACGAAGCGGCTCCGGCCCTCTTGCTCGATGTGAATCAGGTATTTGATGCGGGGTTTCATTCGTAGTCCTTGTAGGTGCCAGACGCCTCGTTCTCGTCAAAGCCTCGGTGGTAATCGGCAATCGACTCGGCGCTCATCCGCTCCTCTGTGACCTCCTCGCTCATGTAGGTGCCGCCCACGAAGTAGTGCGGTCGGCGGGGGCGGCGGTAGTAGCTGTCGGCCCTGCCGCGGTCGTAGGGGCCACCGTGACGGCGGTCCGTAACCCATCCCTTCTTGCTGCCCTTCATGCGGCCTCCGAGTGCAGTACGGGAAGGCAGTCGGCGGTGGGGTTGGTGGAGAACATCGCCCCGCCGTTGTTGCCCTCGTCGTCGCAGGAGGGCCACCAGAGCGAGCTATCGTCTAGCTCTAGAACCACCGGCTTGCAGTACCAGCCGAACTCCGCGGCCTCCTGATCGGTCATGTAGCGCACCGCGACGATGCGGCGGTTGAGCAGCGCCTTCTGCGCGGCGGCGGTCCAGTACTGCGTAGGGTTGGCGATTGGCATCGGCTCCCCCTTACTCGGCTGGGGCGAGAAGCGCCCGGAAACCAGCCATCACGTTGTGGAAGGCGGCGCACACATTGGGCGGCTGCTGCGGCAGGGTGCGCTCTAGAGCCTCAAGGCTTTCCGGGCTGATTCTGGCGTACCCAAGCTGCTCTACCGCGGCGGCTACCGTGTCGAGGGCGTTTTTGATCTTGTCGCCTTGGAAGGTACTCATCGGCTTTCTCCTTGCTGTTGTGCGTTTGGCGTTTCTGCGATACGTTCCGGGTATCATCGCCGTGTTGGCGTTTGCCCTTCCTGTATCACCGTGGTGATACTTTGCAACCGTAGGGGCTAGGAGTCAAGCGGTTTTCTCACGGGAGTGATACTGTATGGGTAGTCAGGGGGCCAAGGGGCGGGTTTTGGGGGATGTTCGGGAGGGCGTTAATCGCCCCCTCCCCCCGGATTACCGCCCTGCTCGGACGGTCGTGCTGAAGGCACGCTCCGGCGGCCTAGCCGAAATCGAAGCCTTGGCCTTCAAGCTAGAGGCAAACCTCGGAAAGGCCATCCTTGACGCCCTGACGGCCCAGCAAGGGGCCATTGACGTAGACCTGATCGCCGAAGCCCTGCAGGAGGGCAACATCGGCAAGGTGCTGCGGCTGCTCGACCTCCCCGCAGCCCTTGCCCCGCTGGAGGCGTTAACGCCCGCCATACAGGCCGGGGCGTACGCGGCTGGGGGCGCTACCGCGGCCCAGATCGCCTTGGGCGTAAAGGGCGCGACGTTCGCCTTCAACCAGCTGAACCCCCGCCTCCTCACGTGGCTGCAGACCTACAGCCTCGGCCTCATTCGCCAGATCAACGATCAGACGAAGGAAGGCATCCGGCAGTACCTGCTGGACGGCATGACGGCTGGCGCGAACCCCAAGGAGGTCGCCCGTCAGGTCAAGGGGATCATTGGGCTGACCGACCGGCAGGCCAAGGCGGTGCAGAACTACCGCAAGCAGCTGGAGACCTTCCACCAGCGGCGGTCGGCGAGCGGCTTCGGGCTGGGCAACAAAGTGAGCCGCGTCAACGGCACGCAGGTGCTGGCGCTGAACCCGGACGGCACGCCCAAGGACGGCATCAACGAGCGCCGCCTGCGCGACTTCCGCTTCGACGGGCAGCTACAGCGTGCGATGGACAACGGCACGCCGCTCACCAAGGCGCAGATCGACAAGATGGTCGCCGCCTATGAGCGCAAGTACCTCGCGTATCGGTCGCGCACGATTGCCCGGACCGAAGCGACGCGCACCAACAACATCGGCATCCAAGACGCGTGGCAGCAGGCGCTAGAGAAAGGCGTCGTCAAAGAGGAACTGACCCGCAAGCAATGGGTGGTCGCCCGCGACGAGCGGCTCTGCGAAATCTGCGGCCCCATCCCAAGCATGAACCCCAAGAAGGGCGTGAAGCACGCGCAGCCGTTCCTGACACCGGACGGCCCCGTCTCGCTCCCGCCGATTCACCCGAACTGCCGCTGCACCGTCGTGTATCGCCAGTACGAACCGTCGCAGCTGCAGGAGTAGCGATGCCGATCCCGTGGCGTAGAGGCACGCGATCCGACACCGCAAGGAGACCAGAAATGACAGACATGGCTGAACGCATCAAGAAACTGCACGCCGTACTCGACCGGATCATCAAGAAGGTTCCGGGCGACGGAGACGGCGATGGTGTTGCCAACGAGGGGCGCAAGCCCAAGGGCGGTGGCGGTTCGCGCAAGACCCACTACAACTCGGCACAAGCGGCAGCGCTGCTCGGGTCAACCAACCCAGCGACGATCACGAACGTCGCTCGGCTGCAGCAGATGAAAAGCAACCTGAAGGTCAAAGCGGAAAGCTACGACGCGGCGGCGCGAAGCACAGGTCGCAGCACCCCGCTCCGCTACAAGGTCGCGCTGAACGACCACGCCACACACATCGACAACCGGATCAAGGAACTGACCGGGGGGAAAGCCTAAAAACTCGCCTTAAAGAACGCGGAGGCTAGCTTGCGACACATCTCGGACGCAGTTTTGAGCGCAGAACGCGAACGCAGCGACAACGACTTGTCTGCCATCGCGTCAAGGCGGTCAGCAAGCGTCACGAGTTCTTTGTAGATGTCGTAGTCGGTCAGCCGCTGCATTGACGGAGTCACCTTATGGACAACACGAGCGTATCAAAACTTGCCGAACGCATCTCGCAGTTATCTGCCGGTGCGGAACGTGTTCTGGAGCAGCTAAATAAAGCCGACCAGACGTACTCGCCGCCAGCTGGCGTGCAGAGCGCCGCGGCGCGTGGCCTGAAGCTGCGCGAGAAGTGGAACCGCGGCGGGCTGTCCAACGCCGAGGCGTCCGCGCAAGGCATCGGCTCCGGCGTGCAGCGTGCTGTGAATCTCAAGAACGGCGACGCGATCTCGCAGCAGACCGTGAAGCGGATGCACGCGTTCTTCTCGCGGCACGCGAAGAACTACCGCCCCGACGAGAAGGAGTCTGACGGCGGCCCGACCGCTGGCACGATTGCGTGGCTGCTGTGGGGCGGCAACGCGGGTCGAGACTGGGCGCAGGGGATCGTCAACGGCATCGAAAAGATGTCGCCGGACGTCGGTGACGTTCATGTGCCGTCGACCGAGATGCAGAAGCCCGGGCGCAAGACCGGATACGAACTGGCGATGTCTCGGAAAAAGAGCGCCAAGCCGTCGAAGGGAAGCTGACATGGCTACCCCTGAAGCAACCGAAGCACGCGCTGCACTCGCCGCCCTCCGTGCCGCCATCAAGGAGGCGGTTGAGGAGTCCCTGCAGAAGGGGTTCTGGAACCGCTGGCCCTCTGGGTCGCCGGGAGGCGTTGGTGGGCAGTTCGCCCCCAAGGGCACGAGCGGCGGCGGTAGCGGGGCTTCAGGCGGCTTCAAGAACTACCTTGGTGGCCTGTTTGGGGGCGGCTACGGCAGCGGCTCCTACAGCCCGCCCAAGCCCAAGGGACCGCCTCCGGGGGCCAAGCCGCACCCGAAGGTCAACGACAAGGGCGCGGCGGTCACGATCAACTACCCAAGCAAGCCGTCGCATCGCAGTACGTGGACCGACCCGAACAAGACCGCGGTATTCACCCCGGGCGGAGACGCTCCCGACACGCTGAACGGCGTGGCGATGAAAACGTGGAACCCGCCGAAGGATGGCTGGGCCAAGGTCACGGGGACCAACGAGAAGCTCGACGCCGATCTGCCGTTTGAGGCGAACCCGAAGAAGTCGGTCGGCGCTGGCGTGCTGATCGTCGAGGACGACGGGCGCGTGTGGCTCACGCGGCCCACCAACAGCTACGGCGGCTACCAGAACACCTACCCCAAGGGGACCGTCGAGGACGGCCTCACGATGCAGCAGAACGCGATCAAGGAGGCGTACGAGGAGACGGGTCTCAAAATCAAGATCGTTGGCATCCTCGGGGACTACGAGCGTGACACGTCGAAGGCGCGGTTCTACCTTGCTCGCCGCACGACCGGTACGCCGAAGAACATGGGTTGGGAGTCGCAGGCGATCAATCTGGCGACACTCAAGGACGCCAAGAAACTCCTGAACCGGACGCACGACAAGCAGATTCTCGACGACCTAGAGGACTTGCTGTCGTTCGGTCCGCTCAAGAAAGCCAAGGGTCCGGTGTCTGGCGCGTGGACGATGCAGCCGCGCTGGCCCTCGGGGTCCGCACTCGGCGGGCAATGGAAGGCGATGGGCGCTGACGGCGTGACGCTGCCGCCCAAGATCGCCGGTGGCATCGACGGCAAGAACCCCGTCTACCAGAAGAAGATCAACGCGATTCACTCGGCGGCGCAGGCGGGCAATCTTGCCTCGCTCGACAACTTCATCGCCCAGCACAAGGACGCTGACAGCAAGTACGCGTCGGGGATGAAGGGAACGTCGCACGTTAAGTGGGGCGCGAGCGTCTATCAGTACGCGGTGCAGGTGCGCGGCGACGTCACGCACAAGACCAAGGCCACCGCGTCGGCTGACGCCATTCGTGGCCCCAAGGCGCTCTCCAGCTACGGCACACAGGTTGGCGCGAAGCCGGGAGGCTCCAACCCCGGCGCGATGTACCAAGAGGGAGGCGATAAGTGGCTGGTCAAGGGCAACGCCCAGAAGGTCAGTGGGAACGTCTCGGATAGCGTCAGCGACGCCCGCGCACGCAACGAGGTGCTGGCGGCAAAGCTCATGCAGGCCGCTGGCGTCGGTGCGCCAGAAATGCGGCTCGTCGACTTGGAGGGCAAGTACGGCGGCGGGCTTGGTGTCGCCAGCAAGATGATGGAAGGCGCTGCCTTCAACCCGAAGAACCCCGCGCACGTTGCCGCGGCGCAGGCGACGTACGCCACGCACGCGTGGCTGGCGAACTACGACGTGCTGGGCATGGGCTACGACAACACGATCATCACACCGGACGGCAAAGCCGCGTGCATTGACCCGGGTGGTGCCCTGCTCTTTCGCGCTCAAGGCTTGCCGAAGGGCGAAGCGCACGGCGTGAAGGGTGGCCTGCTCGACGCATCCGCACCGGAACTGACGTCCATGCGGCAGACGACGAAGGAGCAGTCGACCGTATTCGGGTCCATGACGCAGGCACAGCTGCAGGCCAGCGCACAACAACTGGCGACCGTATCGGACGAGACAATCAAGAAGCTCGTCGACACATACGGGCCACCGAACCCAGCCGAGAAGGCGGCGCTGGCGCTGAACCTGATTGCACGACGCGACGCGGTGCTGAATCAGATCGGCGGGGCTGCCGCGCTAAAAGCCGCGGAAACCGACGACCCCGCATCGTCTGGCGTGATCGCCGCTGCGGCGGCTCAAGCCATCACGATGGACCCGTACACCGCCTACAAAGCCACCAGCGACATGGTGCAAGAGGCAGAGAAGGCAGCCGCAGAGTTGCTGGCTGACGGCGGGCTTACATCGAAAGAGTTCAAGGTGGCGATGCTCGGCGAGATGCCGAAGGCGGCGCTCACCGCGCACACCGTTCTTATCTCAAAGATTGCCACGCTGACCAACAACGGCGACCAGACGGGGCTGGCAAACCTCGCGCTGGAGCTTCAGAACACCTACCCCGGTGTCAGCGGCTTCGACGCGCAGATCAAGAACTTCGCCCGCCTCGGCCTCATCGCGTCAACGATGACGAAGATGGAGTCCGCGCAGGCGATGACGCCACCGTCCGACGTCCCTGCGAAGCCGGTGTTTACGACCGGCACGAAGTACGCCGATCAGTACTACAACAGCATGGTCGACAAGTTCGCGGCGCAGCACGCGGCAGGCGACTTGGCGGGGCTGCAGTCCTTCCAAGGGGTAGGCGGCAAGCTCTACGCCGACGGCGTGCCGTGGAAGTCTGGCACGGCGAACGGCCTCAAGGCGGCGGCATACCACGCCGCGCTCGTCAAAGACCTGCAGGCCAAGCAGGGAGCGCAGGTCACGGCGGCAGCCGCACAGGCTGACAAGGCGATCAGCACGCCGGTCCCGCCGCCGAAGGACACCAAGCCGCTGCCCGCGATGCCCGACTTCGACAAGGCGTTGTTGCCCACCACCAACAGCAACGCGGCGTCCCACAACAGCAAGGTGCAGCAAATCAAGGCGTACGCGGAAAGCGGCGACGTCAAGGGACTGCTGTCGCTCAACTACGGGACCAACACCTACGGACACAAGCAGGCGCAGCTGGCGAACAACGCGCTGAAGTCGCTCGGCTCCACGCACTTTGTGGTGACGGGGCAGAAGAAGGGCCAGCACCCAGCACTCAACGGGGGCGTTACGCCCCAGCGAGCCGCGGCAGCCGCCAAGACGGTGGGCCAGCAGCCTCCCCCGCCCCACCCCGCTGCAACGACGGCAAAGGCAGGCAAGGTCAATCTCTCCAAGCTCGACATGAGCAAGGCGATTGCGCCGACCATGCCGAAGTTCGCGGCCTCGTCGAAGGCGTGGGTCAACGATCAGAACAACAAGCTCGCGCAGCAGGTGCAGCAGATTTTCCAGAGCGGTGACTACGTCGCGCTCCGGAACATGACCTACGAATCGCTCGACAAGGAGACCGGGAACATCCTCGGCTCCAAGCCGCTGTCGGAACACCCCGCGAAGGAACTCAAGGCGTTCTACGACGGCTGCTTGTCCGTGATGGACGAAGTGGCGAACCCGCCGGAGCCGCTGAAGCAGTTCTCGGTGGGACACGCGACGAGCGTCTCGCAGGTCAGCGCGGCGTTCCCGTCGAAGAAGTACGGGACGACGATCAACAAGGTCGCCAACAACGAGAAGATCGGATTCTGGATTGGCCTCGGCAAGATCGACAACCCCGACGCGCTGATGCCAAAGAAAACGATGGACGTAACGAGCGCCGATGTGAGTAAGGCGTCGTCGGACTACGTCAAGATGTCGAGCGGCGCGAAGGCGTTCGTGAAGATGGTGCAGTCCGGTGGCGTGATTTCAGCCTACCGAGCTGGCAAGAAGACCTATCAGGGCCACGACCTGAAGCAGGTCGCCAGCGAGGCGCTGAAGTACGCGCAGGAGAAGCCAGAGGGCACGACGATCTACCGCTGGCAGAACATGACGCAGGACATGATCAACAAGCTGATCCAGTCCGGCCCCGGCACCGTCATGCAGTGCAGCGGCCCGATGCCCACCTCGTATTCCCCGACGGCAACTTCCAATTTCGGGCAGCACCGCGTTGAGTTCGTGTATGCCAAGGGAGCCAAGGCCATTGACTCGCATGGCTCCGGTGGCTATGGAAGTGAGAAGGAAATCAGCATTCTCCCTAACACCCGCTTTATTTTGCAGAGCATCAAGAAGAACGGGAACCGGTATGACATTCGGGTACTCATGCTGCCGCCCGACTGGACGTAGGAACAGACGCCCCTCAACAAGTGGTATAACACGCCTATGGCAAACCGTACGGAAATCGAAGGGACAGAAGAACGCGCCAAGGAGCGCGGCGAAAACCTGTTCGACGGTTTTGAATCAGACGGCGAATACCTAAACAGCGCCGCGACCGTTGAGCGCCTGCTGCGGCAGTACCTTTATGCGGTACTCGACGTCCGCAAGGCGTACAACGAGGACAAGCTGGAGGGAACAGCGGCAACCGAGCGGGTGGTTGCGCTAGCGGGTCAGTACGCTGATATTTTCTTGGGGAAGGACGGAGACTACTCCGCGACGGGCTGGAACTCGCCAGAGCAACTGGGCGTGCATCTTCAGCAGACGATCACGGAAGAGTCGACACCCGAGGATGCGTGCCAGAAGTTTCTGCAGCGCTTGGCTGGTGACTTCATTGATACCGTTGTGATTCCCGCAGAAAGCGATATGATTGATGATGAGCAGGGACAGTTCCGCACAGACGTCCTGCTTGAAGACGCCACCTATGTGCTGCTGGGCATTCCAAGCGAATCGCCCGAAGAATAAGAAAGCCGATATCACATCGTTGATACCCCACTCGGGCGCGTCAGTCTTTTTCTCATTCTGACGCTTCCACACGCTGATAAGGCGTGTTACGGGTATCACTGCACCCGCAAGCAGTACAGCGTAGTCACGCTGATGACACCCGTGAGGGCTTGATGGAAATAGGCGTCTCTTTCAACTTTGAAAAGGCTGACTCGACCGGACGGTTTGTCCGCGGCTGGGCGAGTGTTGCCGTCGAGGATGGGAAACCTATTACCGATCACCAAGGGGACGTCGTCAGCATCGATGAACTCCGCAAAGCCGCGCACCAGTTTATTTGCGACCACCGCGTTGCCAAGGCCATGCACTCAGGCAACGCCGTGGGTGAGGTTGTGGAGTCTGTGATCATCGACGACGCGTTTGCGAAAGCTGTCGGCCTGACCGACGGCAAGCGCGGCTGGTGGATCGGCATGGAGATTCACGATAAGGACATTCAGGAGAAGGTCCGCAAGGGTGTCCTCCGGGCTTTCAGCATCGGCGGGCGCGGTCGCCGTATTCCCGTGGAGAAGAAGTAATGGCCCAGCAACTCACCGATATGAGCATTGACGAAATCAGCCTCGTAGACGACCCCGCCAACGAGCAGGCGAGGGTGCTGATCGTCAAAGCCAAGAGCGGCAAGAAGGCCGCCACGAAGGGTATCGAAGTCGAAATTACGGAAGAGGACGAGTCTACGGACGCGGACGGCATGGAAGATGAGGACGAGAAGACCAAGCTCCTCATGGCCCGTGTGAAGAAAGCCATTGAAGGAATCGCGCCACGCGTGGCGCAGACGCTGGCAGGGAGTCCCTCTGCCGAAACCGACGCAGCCAACACGGCTGCCGCTTCACTCAAGGAGTATGTAATGGACATTGAAACGCTGTCCAAGTCACTTGAGGATGCCGAGGCAAAGTTGGCTGCACTTGCAAAGCGTGCCGACGAAGCCGAAGCCGCCCTCAAAGATGCTGGCGAGGTGATCAAGGCGAAGGACGCCGAGATCGAGACGCTGACCAAGAGCGCCGAAGTCGCTGCCGAACCGGCTGCGGAAGAGGACGTTCTCAAGAGCCTGCCGGAGTCGATCCGCAAGCGCCTTGAGGAGTCCGAGGCGAAGGCGCAGGCCGCGCAGGCCGAGATCGCCAAGATGCGTGAACAGAGCGAGTTGACCGAGGCGATTGCCAAGGCCAAAGACATCAAGGTCGGCAGCCCCGAGGTTGTTGGCCCGCTCCTCCTTCGCGTTGCCAAGGGAATGACGACGGTTGAGGACGCCGCGACGCTGGAGACCCTGCTCAAGGGTGCTGGCGAGGTGGCTGACCAGTCGGCGCTGTTCAAGTCTGTGGGAAGCGACGCCGCCGTCGATGGCGAGCCGGAGGAGCTTCTCAAGGCGAAGGCAACCGAGATTCAGAAGGTCAACACCGGCATGACCTTTGAGCAGGCGTACGTCAAGGCGATGGAAGAGAACCCCTCTCTTTACAACGCCTACGTTGCCAAGTCCAAGCGCCGGGCAGCGTAAGCAACCCTTTTCTTCGTAGGAGTTACATCCATGGCTTTCGACAATTCTGTCCAGAGTGTCTCGCTGCCTGCCGCCGCTGACCTCTCGGGTTCCCAGTTCAAGTGCATCACCGTCAACAGCAGCGGGCAGGCCGCTGTTGCTGGGGCCACCTCGCTGGTGGTCGGTGTTCTGCAGAACAAGCCTGCTGCTGCTGGCCGCGACGCCACCGTCGCGTACGCCGGTGTCAGCAAGGCCGTCGCCGGTGGTTCGATCACCGCGGGCGCACGCGTGACTGCGGATGCAAACGGCGCGGTGATTGCCGCGGCGTCGGCTGGTGATGCTGTCCTCGGCGTGGCGCTTTCTGGCGCTGCTTCTGGCGACATCATCCCCGTCCTCATCAACCCGTTCCCGTTCGCGGCCCTCGCGTAACGTCTTTCGTATAGGAGTGATCTAACATGAATCCGACCCCGGGCGACGTACACGTCAACCAGCCGCTGACCAACATCAGCGTGGCGTTCCTTCAGAACGCCGCCAACTTCGTGGCAACGCGGGTGTTCCCGAACATCCCCGTCGCCAAGCAGAGCGACCGCTACTACACCTACGAGCGTGGTGACTTCAACCGCGACGAGATGGCCCTTCGTGCCCCCGGCACGGAGTCGGCTGGTGGTGGCTATCGCCTCGACAACACCCCGACGTACTTCTGCAACCGCTACTCGTTCCACAAGGACATCCCGGACGAGGTGCGTGCCAATGCGGACGCGGTCCTTTCCCCGGACCGTGAGGCCACTCAGTACGTGACCCACAAGGCGCTGATCAAGCGCGAGAAGCTCTTCGTGGCGAACTTCTTCGCCCAGAGCGTGTGGTCCAACGACTACGAGGGCGTTTCCGGTTCGCCCTCCTCTGGTCAGGTGAAGCAGTGGAGCGATGCCGCTTCGACCCCGATTGAGGACATCCGCGGTGCCAAGCGTGCGATTGCCCAGTCGACCGGCTACGAGCCGAACAAGCTCGTGGTGGGCCGTGCGGTGTACGACGCGCTCCTCGACCACCCCGACATCATTGACCGCATCAAGTACGGTCAGGCCGGTGTCGGTTCGCCCGCGATGGCTGGCAGCGACACCCTCGCTCGCCTGTTCAACGTGGACGAGGTGCTGGTCATGAACGCTGTGGAGAACACCGCGAAGGAAGGCCAGAGCGCCTCGCACGCCTTCATCGGCGGCAAGGCTGCCCTGCTCGTCCACGCTGCGACCTCCCCGGGTCTCATGACGCCGACCGCTGGTTACACGTTCTCGTGGACCGGCCTCCTCGGCTCGGGCGCTGACGGCAACCGCATCAAGTCGTTCCGGCTTGAGGCGCTGGGTGCTGACCGCGTTGAGATCGACATGAGCTTCGACATGAAGCTGGTGTCGGCTGATCTCGGCGCTTTCTGGCGCACGGTCGTCGCCTAACTGGGTTGGGGCGGGTGGTGCAGTCGTGCCGCCCGCCCCGCCTTTCCCTTCAACGCCCGTCGTAGGAAAGCCATGACACAACGACGCCCATTTTCACTAGACAGCAGTTTTAAGGCCGGTCGCCCGTTCGTGATGAACGGCGTGACGTACAACTTCGATGATCCGGTCAGCGTACAGGGGATTGAGCCGCGACGGCTTCGCCAGATGTACGACGCCCGCATGATCGAAGTCGTAGACGAGGCTGCAGGTATCAAGCCTGCGGCTCCGGTCATCAAGATCAAGCCGCAGCCCGCGCCGCCTCGTGAGGAGACGCCGGTCGCGGAGGTGGCTCGTGGTCCCGCGATTCGACACAAGGGATTCGGGCGTTTCGAAGTAGTTGATGCGGCTGGCAAAGTCCTCGCTGGACCGCTCCCCAAGGAGCAGGCAGAGCGGGAATTGGCACGAATGGCATGAGGTGAGATATGGCGTTGACCGTTGAGGACGGAACTGGATTGTCTAACGCGGACGCCTACATCTCGCTCGCCGAGTTTAAGACGTTCGCTAGCAGCCGGAACTACCGCTGGGAGGACTATGAGGACTTCCAGCTTGAGGCGTCAATCCGCTTGGCAACCGGCTGGGTCGACACCTACAACCGCTACAAAGGGCAGCGCCTCAAGTCGACGCAGGCGCTGGAGTTCCCGCGTGCAGACCTGACCGACTGGTCCGACTACGAGGTCACCGGCGTGCCTGCCCGCGTCAAGCAGGCGTGCGCCGAGTTGGCGTTTAAGGGTCTGACCGAAGCGTTGTATGCCGACGAGGCACGCGGTGGAATGGTCAAGAGCGAAAGCGTGGGGCCGATCTCGGTGACCTACGCGGACAACGCCCCCACCGGCAAGGTGTGGACGTTCGCACAGAACCTGCTCAAGCAGTATGTGCGCGACCCGAACAGCATCCTTGGCCCGCTGTGGACAGCGCCAGAGATGCCCGCCCAGTTCCGGATCGGGATGAATGACCATCCCGAGGTGGACTTGAGGACGGAGTAAGTCGTGTCGACGTACGCCGCCCAAGCGAACACAGCACACGCCCTGCTCTCACGCAAGGGCGCTACGGTGACGTTCACCCGTAAGTCGGCGAGCGCGTTCAACCCCGTCACTCAAACGGAGACGGCGGTGTCGACCACCTTCAGCATGAAGGGAATCGCGCTGCCGCCGGGGAAGGACTCGGAGTTCGCTCTCGGGTCGCTAGAGCGTCGGAACATTCTGGAGTTTCACTTGGCCCCGCGGCTCGGCACGACGCCGCAGCCGGGGGACAAGGTGCGGTGGGCTGGCAGCGACTGGTCCGTGATCTGGGTAAGCGATCTGAACCCCGCGGGGGACGGCGCACCCTACACGAAGTGTTACGCGGAGCGCTGACATGAGCAACGGTCGTGAGTTCAACCTGAAGCTGTCGAACTGGGCATCCAAGTTCAAAGGGGACATGGACGCGCTGGCGCGGCAGACGTGCCAAGAGATCGCGGCAAATGTGGTCAAGGACACGCCGGTCGATACCGGCTTTCTGCGTTCCTCATGGCAGCCGTCCATCGGTGCGCCCGCGGCATCGCAGGGCAACGGCAACCCAGATTCGAAGGTTTCTATCGTTGCAGCCAACGTGAAAGCCGGTGACATTTTCTGGATGACGAACAACGCTGAATACGGTCCCTATGTCGAGTTCGGTACTCGCCGGATGCGCGGGCGGTTCTTTGTAACGCGCAACGTTAAGCGGGCGAAGTCGGTGGTGACCAAGCTCATGAAGGAGTTGGCATGAGCGCAGCGACGTTTCACAAAGACCTGCGCTCCGCGGTGCGTGACCGGCTGCAAACGCTGACCGGCCTGCCTGACGTAGCGTGGGAAGGACGCGAATTCACGCCCGTGAAGGGCCAGCCGTACGTTTCAGAAAGCATGATCCCGGTGTCGTCCGATGTGATGGCGACGGGGTTGGGTGGGTATATCGCCCACACCGTGACGGCAAACTTCACGCTGCACTACCCCGTGAACTCGGGAACTGTCGCTCTGGAAAGTCTCGCAGGGTCGCTGATGCAGCACTTTCGGCCCGGGACCGTCGTGTCATACGGCGATGCGAATGCCACCGTGCAACAGGTGGAGCGTGTCGGTTTGACACAGGAACCGGATTGGCTCAACGGCACAGTCATCGTGACGATGATTGGGCATACCACCAATTAACTTTTTTTGGTCCCGGCACCGGGACAACGACTAAAGGAGTCCCACAATGCCTCTGCAGAGTAACGTAAACGTCCGTGTGGTCTACGCCCCAGAGACCACCCTTGGCACGCAGTCCACCGCCGCTGGGCAGGTGCTGCGTCGCGTGTCCTCGTCACTCGCGCTGACGAAGGAAGCGTTCACCTCCAACGAAGTGCGCCCGGACCAGCAGGTCTACGATATGCGCCACGGCGTGCGCCGCGTGGCTGGCAACATCCAAGGCGAACTGTCGCGTACCTCGTACGACGACTTCTTCGCAGCTGCCCTCCGCGGCTCGTGGTCGAGCAACAAGCTGAAGCCCGGAACCACCCAGACCTCGTACACCATTGAGCAGGTCTACCCTGACATCGATGTGTCCGAGACGTTTGTCGGCTGCCGCATCAGCGACGTCGCCGTGTCGATGCCGCCAAACGGTATGGCAACGGTGAACTTCGGCATTCAGGGCATCAATATGTCCGGCACGTCGACCGCTGGTTCGCCGGTGTTCCTCTCGCCGACATCGGCTGCGACGACTGGACTGCTGTCCGGCGTCAACGGCTCACTCACGATCCAAGGCACGTCCTCGGCGATCATCACATCGCTCGACTTTACGATCCAGAACAACCTGTCCAGCACCCCGGTGGTGGGCAGCGTCACCGTTCCGGAGATTTTCTACGGGCGCTTCGTGGTGACCGGCACCCTGTCTGCCTACTTCGAAAACCTCACGATGCTGAACTACTTCCTCAACGAGACGGAGATCGGCATTGAGGTCACGCTGAACGAGGCCGGTGGCAACGACTACCTCAAGTTCACCATGGGCCGTGTGAAGCTCATGGGTGCCAATAAGACGGTTGGACCGGACGGCGGGGTCATCCTGCAGTCGCCGTTCCAAGCGCTCTATCACGACGCGGCATCAGCGGCTGACGATGGCACGATCATCATCACGCGCAGCGCGTAATACCCCACCGGTGGCCCGGGGGAAACCCCGGGCTACCACTACTTCACAGGAAAGCCACATGAAATTTGACCTGCCACAGATTGATACCAAGTCCCTCGCTGATCTCGGCGTACTGATGACCGTGAAGCAGTTCGACGGCGAAGAGCCGTTGATTGCCAAGAACGGCCAGCCAGTCCGCATCCGTCTGCGCGGCCCCGACAGCGACGTCTACCGCGAGTTCACCCGCAAGCAGATTCAGAAGCGGCTGGCTCGTGGCAACGACCCCAAGCGCCTCAACGAGGTGGATATGGAGGAGGTCGAGAAGGACTCGCTGGATATGCTGGCGGCGATGACCGTCGGCTGGGAAAACGTTCTCGACACGGAAGGGAATGACATCCCATTCGCCACCGAAGTGGCGCGGTCGCTGTACGTCTCGTATCCCGTCGTGCGCGAGCAGGTCGACGTTTTTGTGGCGAATCGCCGAAATTTTTTGAGAGCGTCGTTGGAGAGCTGATTGCTTATGCCAAGCACCAGTTCACTCTCGCACGCAGCGTCGGTGGGTCTGCGCTGGCTGACCACTACGCAGTCGTTGCCGAGCGAACTGGAAAGACTCTGGAGTCTCCAGAGCTACCAGCGGCGCTCCGTTACTTGTGGAACCATTTCATTCTGCTGCACAAGGGACGGTCTGGGAACGGTTTTGGACCTAACCCAATCGTCTGGTCCGAGATAAAGGCGTACTGCGATGTCATGAGGGTCCAGCTTGACCCGTGGGAAGTGGAAGCAATCAAGGCGGTCGATGACGAGTTCCTCGCGTCATCGGTGGATTCGACTACCGGGACGGGTTAAGACATGGCAGAGAATTTCTTTTTAGGCTTCACGGTAGATACCTCCCAACTCCAGCGAGCGCAGGAGTTGGCGAAGAAGTTTGCCGAGGACGTCGGCAAGCTCGGTACTGCCGAGCAAGAGACCGCCAAGAAAACCGATCAGGCGACCGAAGCCGTCAAGCGCAAGAAGAAGGCGACGGAGGATGCCGCCGAAGCCCAGCGCAAAGCGGCAGGGGCTACCGGGGAATTTGCCCGCAAGCTGGAAGGGATCAGCGGCAACCTCAAGAAGAGCCAAGAAGACCTGCAGGCGCTCGCTGGCGCGATTGGCGGCGGCGGCGGCATGGGCGGTATGGTCGGTGGAATCAACGCCGGAGCGGGCGCGTTAGGGCGGCTGGCGGGCGCACTTGGCCCCGTTGGGGCCGGTATTGCCGCGGCTACCGTCGCAGTCGGCGCGGTCGGGTTCGGCTACTACAAGGCAGCCGAGTCGCTTGCGAAGTACGAGGACCGCCTGAACGCCCTTGAGGGCAAGCTCAAGAACTCCCTCGGCAGCATTTATGCAGCCCGCGAGGCAATTGACGCCCTGCGCGAGTCGACCCAAAGAACAGGACTCGGCTTCGATGCCGCCGCCGAGGCGTTCGGACGCATTGCTCGCAACAACTCCGCTATTGGCCTGACGCAGAAAGAGATGCTGCAGATGGTCGATACCGTCCAGAAGCTGGGCGTGGTGTCTGGCGCGTCCGCAGGTGAAATGCAGTCTGGCATGATCCAGTTCGGTCAGGCGCTGGCGTCTGGTCGTCTGCAAGGCGACGAACTGCGCTCCATCATGGAGAACTTCCCGGCGCTGGCAAAGGCTATCGCAGACAACTTCGAACGCGCCGACGGAACCATCGGTCTGACCATCGGCGAGCTTCGCAAGATGGGTTCCGAGGGCGAACTGACGTCGATCAAGATCGCGCAGGCGATGCTTCGGGCCAAGGAACTGACCGAGAAGCAGTTCGCCGAAATGCCTGAAACGGTCGAGCGTGCCAACCAGCGGTTGAGCGACAGCTACGACGCCCTGTTGACCGACCTCGCAAAGAAGTGGGGTGGGTCCGAATTCGTTCGTGGCGTCAAAGGCATCGGGCAAGACCTCATCGACTCCCTGCGTCGGGCTATCGCTGACCCGTCGCTTGAAGAGCAGATTGCTGCTCTGCAAAAGAAGCTGCAGTACTCGCAGCAATACCACAGTGCTGGAGCGTTTACGCGAGGGATGCTCTCGTCCGGTGGTGGCTACGGTGCCCCCGCGAACATCCCGGAGACTCCGGATGCAATTCGGGGGCAGATTGCCGCGCTGGAACAGCAGCGTGCGAACGCGCAGAAGGCTGCCGACGAACAGGCCGCGAGGGAAGCCGAGCTAAAGCTCACGGCTGGCGCTTCCGGTGTGATTGCACGCACCGCCGAACTCAAGACGTTCGAAGAGCAAGCCCGGGACGCTCGTGTAACTGTCAACGATATTACCGGCGCTATCGATGGGTTAAACAAGGCGCTGACAGCCCGCAAGGCCAGCGGCGCAGACTTCTCCGACCTGACGCTTCAGATCGAGACGCTCAATCAGCGCCTCGTCATTGCACGGCAACGCCAAGCGGATGTTGTCACGGAGCTTGGCAAGCTGCAGCGGGCTGCCTCAGATCGTGCCAGTGGCCTTCAACTTGGCGGTGTCGGGGGGGCCAGCATCGTTATGCAGGCGATACAGGCAAGGCGTTCCGACAACGCACGCAACGGTGCCAGTTCGCTCGACAGCTATATCCGGGCCATCCTGCGCGACGACCTCCTTGGCGCAGACGCGGACCTTGAGTCCATTCGTCGCCAGACCGCGGCTACTACTTCTGGCATGGAGACCATCGGCGCGGATCGTGCTACGGCCCGTGCCGCCGAGGTGCAGCGCAAGTACAACGAGGAAGCAGCGAAGTTCGGCGCGTTCGCCACGCGACCGGAAGTCTTGGCGTATCTCGCACGGTACAAGGCGGCTCAAGAGGAAGCCGCGCTCGCTACCGATAAGGCCAGCGACGCCACTCGGGCATATCGGGCGCTGCAGGACTACAACAACCAGTTGCGGCTAGAGGACGCTGGGGCCGACCCGCGCTCGCAGCGTCGCGCTGCGCTGGAAAACCAGCTGGCCCAAGACCGCCTGACGTTCTCCGACCCCGCGGAATTTGCGCGGTACGCTGATGCCAAGCGGCAAATGATCGTTGGCGACGAAGAACTGCAGATGAACCAAGCCAGCCGTCAGTACGACCTGCGGCTGCGGCAGCTGCAGGAGCAGGAGAAGCTCGTCGGACTCACCTCTGACGAACTGCAGGTCCAGAACGCGATCCTTGCGAAGCAGATGGAACTCTGGTCACAGGGGTATGCGGCTGGCGAGGAGCGGTTCGACATGGAGGTGCGTCGCACAGAAGAGCTTGAGCGTGCCGCCGTCGAGCAGAAGAACCGGCAGGCTGGCGTTAGGAGCATCTTCAACGCTCTGCAAGACGGTGTCCGTGAGTTTGAGGGGACGTTCAAGAGCGCGTTTGAAACTATCTTCACGGACGGCGTTAAGAAAGGCGGCGACGTCTTTTTCAAGGGTTTTGGTGACATCATCAAGCGGATCAGCGCCCAGATGATCTACGACATTGCTATTCGCCCGTTTGAGGTGCTGGCGCAGCAGGCTGCGACCAGCTTTGCCAAGTGGTTGACCGGCTTTTTCAGCGCCCCTGCTGGTGCCCCGGTCGGAACTACGGCAGGCAAGAACGGGATGAATGGCGCGTACTTCGACGGCATGAACCACAACTTTGCGTATGGCGGCGCGTTCACAAACCAAATTGTCAGCCGCCCCACCATGTTTGCATTTGCTAGCGGCATTGGCTTGATGGGCGAGGCTGGGCCAGAGGCCATCATGCCGCTCAAGCGTGATGCTTCCGGTCGCCTCGGCGTGTACGCCAGCGGTGGCGGCGGGAACGACTCTGGTCTCAGCGTCGTGATCAACGATATGCGTTCGAACGCGAACTCCGAGCGGGTTCAGACGAGCGAGAGTCGCGGCCCCAACGGCAAGCGCGTGCTGTCCGTTCTGATCCGCGACGAGATGCGTCGGCAGATTCGTAGCGGCGACATGGACCGCGAAATGGCGGGCAGCTACGGCAACACACGGACATTGGCGAGGTTGTAATGCCTAATCCCACCTACCCCAGCACCCTGCCCCAATTCGTCATGGAGGGCGCGTACAGCGAGCGCATCCAAGACCAGACGATTGAGAGTCAGATGGACACCGGACCCGCCAAGATTCGGCGTCGGTTCACCAAGTCGCTGCGAACATTTTCGGTTCAGCTGATGATGACGCCTGCCCAGACAACGACGTTTGAGAGCTTCTGGCAGAACGACTGCAGAGGCGGCTCCCTGCCGTTTGACTGGGTCCACCCGCGCACGCGAGCCGCTGCCACGCTGCGGTTCCGCAACCCTGCCCCAACCATCCAGACCACCGGGAGCGGCGCTGCCAACGTGGTCGGGTTTAGCTTGGAACTCGTCTAATGGCCCGTACGCTCTCCTCGACTGCGCTTTCCTCTATCCACGCGCAAGAGACCGGCGAGGTTTGGCTGGTCCTGTTGACGATTAGTCATGCCTCGTTGGCGACCCCGATTCGGGTGGTCAACAACAACGAGGACATCACCAGCCGCGGGAACATCTATCAGGCGTTTCCGTTTGAGATCGTCCTTCCCGGTGAAGACCCCGACGGTGTCACTAAAGCGATGCTGCGCTTTGACAACGTAGAGCGCACAGCGATCACGGCGATTCGCGGGCTGACATCGGCACCAAACGTGACCATTGAGGTCATTCTCGCTAGCGCTCCAGACACCGTCGAGATCAGCTTTGACGGACTGACTGTCCGCAACGTGACCTACGACGCTGTCCAAATCGAAGGCGAACTGCACTTCGAATCGTTGTGGACAGAGCCGATCACGCTGACCATGACGCCGAGCCGTTTCCCGGGGCTGTTTTGATGGACCGCGATCTTCCCGCGTGGGCGGCCCAGTACATCGGCATCCCGTACCGCAAGCACGGTCGTGGGCGCGACGGCTGCGACTGTTGGGGTCTGATCGATTTGGTCCTGCGAGAGCAGCTTGGCACGGCATGGAAGCCGTACGAAGGCGTGGATTGGTACAAAGGGCAGAAGCCTTCAGTCATCAGCAAGGATGCGCTGGAGTACGCGAGCGGGTTCACGCCTGTGACACCCGGAGCCGAGAAAATGGGCGACGGAATCCTTATTCGTATGCGCGGACACCCGTTCCATTGTGCGCTGGTACTAGCGCCCGGGTGGATGTTACACACGCACGAAGAAGCCAACTCCGTCATTGAAAACTACCGGACGATGCTGTGGGAAAAGCGCATCACCGGTTTCTACAGGTACGAAGCCGCATGAGCGACGAACAAACCCCATCCGTTCCCGCCAGCACGACTGACGGATCAAAGTATCCGGTCGTCCTCCACTCGCAGCCGTTCTCATCGACCGTTGCGCTGTTGCAGGGCGAACACGGCAGGTCGCTTGCAGAGCTTGTAAGCGCGTGCAGGCTGCCCGCGGACGTTACCCCGTACCTTCGCGTCTGGATCAACGACGTCGAGTATTTGCCTGACCAGTGGGCAACGACCATTCCGGCGATTGGTTCTCACGTCTATATCCGAGTGGTCCCGCAAAAGAGCGGCAAGGACATCTTCCGCGCTATTGCGATGATCGTAATTACCGTCGTTGCATACACCTTTGCTGGACCGATAGGCGGATCGATTGCAGGTTCTCTTGGCGTCACCTCGACCCTCGGCGTAAACATCATCACAGGATTGGTGGCCGCGGGTATCGCCACCGTTGGGATGCTCGCGCTGAACGCGTTGGTCCCGCCTCCGGGGCTGAAAAACAACCGGCAAGACGAGCGCGACCGGCTGACAGGCTCATCGAACGCGTTTGCTCCGTACGG
>Ga0255147_1000131_pt1 | contig 31778 bp, 30 predicted proteins | sample Atl_Miss_RepA_8h_FD_183034 | JGI IMG/M metagenome (GOLD analysis project Ga0255147, IMG submission 183034) | Freshwater microbial communities from Altamaha River, Georgia, United States - Atl_Miss_RepA_8h | ecosystem: Environmental > Aquatic > Freshwater > River | place: USA: Georgia | collected... | reverse complement strand
GTCGAACTTGGGGATTCCCCTGTTCCTCCTTCTCCTCCTCCAGGACCGATGCCGGAACCTAGCGTTATTCCAGACGATCAATTCAACAATCTAGGCAAACGAGTTAGGGAATGGTCAAAAGACCTTCCAAAGCGAAAAGAGCTTGGGGGGATTTACAAGGATGCGGCTAAATCGTTGACAGAAAATCCCATAATGACTATCAATGACGCTACAACCCTGATTGTGGACAATCGAACAAAGCTTTTGGGTACAGACTTGAACCGTTACAGCATAGTCTTTGAAAACTTGAATGCCGATCTTAGGTCAAGATGGCCTTTGACTCGCGGTGATATGGTTCTGTACATGCAAGCAGTATCCGCAGGATTGGAGAACTAAGCATGAGTACAGATACTCTAGATATTTCGCTAGTTCGTGGCCCTACTGGGTGGGGTTTCAATTCTTCAGATTCAGTCGATACTCGTTTGGATACTGAACGAAGAAAGCTTGAAGCACTTTACAACGATATCCCAATCGTTTCTAGAGCAAGAGTAGCTAAGGATTATACAAGTAACCCTATCTACTCGCGTTACTTGAAGTTCATGGAGTCTCTAAACTACGGTTCAGGATCATGCGACTTATCCGTAATCGATAAGTTCGTCTTTGGCAGAACGTTTGCTTGGCTTCCTCAAAAGACTGGTTCTTGTGTAATCAGTAATACGTTCCGTCCATGGGTACGTAGAGCCTTGTTTGAAATCGTTATGGATGGGCAAGCCGAAGAGTTCCTTGGTAAGGACGAGTTCACTACTAAGTCAATCTCGTTCTATGCACCATTCAGCTATGGTTGTGGTAGACGTAGAGGCAAGCTCAAAGGTGGTGATGGTGGATTTTGTGCTGAGCAATACGAATCCTTTATCAAAGATGGAGTTATTCCTTGCAACAACGGCAAGCTGAATGAAATCCTAACCAAGCTTAACGCTGTTCAAGACAAGGACTTTCCTGAACCTCAAAACAATGACGTATACCGAAGATTTCAGAACTGGGAATTCTTGGATACGCTACTTCCATTTGCTGATTACCGTTTGCTGGAAGCTCCTGAAGTAACAAATGTTGATATGCTCGTTGAACTTGCTAAGCAGTTCAAACCTGCATCAATTTGCTCCGGTGTTGCTATCCATAAGATCGGTAAGCACAAAGACGGTTTCGATATTCATGCCCGAAATCCTCGTGACTCTTGGGCGCACAATATGTCGTTCCAAGGGTTCTTTTACTCTTCAGATGGAAAGATGTTCGTAAGGCTATCTAATGAAAGTTGGGGACCAGGAATTGTCTACAACGTTCCAGTAGAGGAAGTTGCAAGATGGTTCTCTCTACGCGACATTTCAGTGATAGCCATTGGCGAAATCGACTTACCCGATTCAGTTCCAACTATTTAGTAGAAAGTTCGTTCAGATGTTTTTCATGTTAGCTCAACAGGTAACGGAAGTCGCTAACCAAACGCATAGATTCCTTACTGACAATAGCTATACGGCTTCAGGTGTTCTCGTAGTACTTGTGGTTGTTGTAGTTATTGCTATCTGGAAAATGTCTTCATGGATCGGAAAAGAAATTGCTATCCCTGCAAGAGATAAAGGGTTTGAATTCCTAGACAAGAGTTTTAAGCACTTGGACATAGTGAATACCACTATGACCGGAATGAACGCTACTATGGTTGCCATATCTGAAACTCTGAAAAGTCTTTCAGCTTTGGTGAATTCTAGGTTTGACAGTATCGAAGAAAAAGTAGATAAACTTGATGCTCACATGAAGCAACAAGACGCGAAAATTGACTCTATCACAAAAGGACCACGTAATGTTTAAGTTCACCAAACGTCGAAGAAACTTACTTGCAGTACGCATTGCTCGTAAGTATTCCACGTTCACAGGCTCTAAAGAACAACTTCTCAAGAAACTTGAAAAAGACCCTGACTTGGTTGGTGTTGATCCAGCTACGATCATGGCAATGATCCAAGCAATCATGCTGATTATTCAGTTGATTCAGAAGTGGCGTGAAAACAAGAACCCATCTGCTTTGCTTCTTACCGATGACGAAATCTTGGAACAAATCGATTTAGCTCAACCAACTGAGTAGTTGGAATCAAACAACAACTTTACTAAGTCTCTCAAGTAACCCTTGGGAGACTTTTGGCAATTAGACATTAGTAACATAGGCATACAAATGACAATTCTTTTGGCATCAAGTTCAACTGTAAATTCTAGTAGCATTACAGTGTCTTCTTTGCAGTTAAGAGATTGCATTGTATGTTTCGCAAGCAATCCAGCTTCAGCAACGATACCCGATTTACCTACTGATTGGGTAAACTTGATATCGATATCCACAGCTTCAGGTTCTTTTAGAGCAGGGTATATTCATTCCTCTGGAACGTCTAATATAAGTAGTACTTGGACGAATGCTCAAAACATAATTGCAGGGGTATGGCGTGGTGACACAAACACGATTGCAGTACCAGAACGGATATCAAGCAACTCTGGTACGTCAGTCAACATTCTATATCCCGCACAAACTACGAATGCGTTTAGAACTAACGCATTAAGCACAGCTTTATATGGCTATGTTCAAAACGCCAGTTTAACAAATACCCTACTACCTCCAGGGGCATTGCTTAACGACAAGTCTGCATCTGTAGGATCATCGCAATTTAAGACGTACTACCAAGAGAATAGAACTACTATATGGAGTTCTACAACTGTAGTACAATCTGTATCCGCTGCCTTTTTAGATGCCATAATTTCTCTATTTGAAGTTAGCTTGTATAGTGTAGGTGGTGGGCTATTTTTACCTATCGGATTCAACGGAGGGATGACCCCATAATGAGTGTACGAAAAATCTATGCTGGTGAAACATCACAGAGTCTCCCAATCTTCATTCGAGATACGACAAGCACTACAGGAGGCGGTCTCTCTGGAGTTACTACAGCTTCATCTGGCTTGATAATTGAGTTTCGTAGGCAAGGTCAATCTACTTGGACGCAAGCAACACCATCGCAACTTAGTGCCGCATCGGGTAAGGTACTCGGAACCTTTACAGCTTGGGGTATCGTAGCTGATGGTACTCTAGCAGGTGCTTACGAGTTAGACTTACCTGATGCTGCTTATGCCTCTGGTGTTGAATTCGTGATAATTAGAATTCGCGGTGTAGCTAACATGCTTCCTGTTCTAGCTATCATTGAACTAGATGCAGTTAACTACCAAGATGCCGTAGGATTCGGACTATCCCGACTTAATACAGACATAGCTAGTAGAGCTTCTCAAACTAGTGTAGACACTAAACCTACACTTACACAAATTGAAGCGTCTACGCTACTCGCTAAAGAAGCAACTGTTAATACTAGAGCTAGCCAAGTAAGTGTTAACAACATTCCAACAAATCCACTACTTACAACGGACATTAGGTTAAATAACCTAAATGCTCCAATCGGTTCAATCCCAACTAATCCGCTATTAACAACAGATAGCCGATTGAACTACTTGAATTCATCGATTGCGGCTATCCCAACAAATCCGTTGCTAGCCAATGACTCAAGACTCAATTTCCTAGATGCTTCAATATCAGCAACAACAGGTAACATTCTGTCTGCTATCACTGGGTTGAACAACCTAAGTGCTAAATGCAATCTGTTTGGTGCAGCATTACTTGAAGCACCTGAAACCGGATCAACAGTTTATGAATTCACACTGGTTGTCAAAGACGACGAAGATAAGCTTGTCAACCTAGACGCTACTCCGTCAATCTCTGCTGTTAACGGTGCTGGTGTTAGTCGATCAGGTAATCTATCTAGTGTTACCAACCCTAACGTTGGAAGATACCGATTCACGTATACCGTTTCTTCTTCTCACTCCAGAGAATCGTTGCGTATCGAAGCAATTGGTACAACAAGTACTGAAACTCGGTACGCGATATGGGCCGGTGCTGTTGTTGACTATGATGTTACTACAGTTCTCCAACAAATCTCAACTGACCTGTCACAAAAACCGACACTAGCACAAATCGAAGCCGGTACTATGGCAGGTAATGTCACCGAACTAACTAATCGTTTGACAGTAACCAGAGCAGGGTTCTTAGACGGTATGTTACTATCAGATAACTACAATACCAGAGTAGTTAAGATAACTGGAGCTAAACATGTTGCTGCTGATGTACATGAAACTCAACCAGCCTCTTATCATGTATCTACATTCGATTCGAATGTCTACGATACGATATCTTTGAACATGCTATCTACAGTTCATACCGGAATCGTTGCTCCTGGTACTGTAGCTCAAACATTGAATTCAACTAATACGAGTTTGAATACACTACTTGCACGTATCCCAACTGCAATAACTCAACTAGTTGCAGACTTATCAACTATGCTCGTAAGTTCAGGTACTTCACTAGTACGTTGGACTGCTAATGCTTTGAGTTTAGCACCAACCGGAAGCGGTGGTGGTGGAGGTACAGTTATCGCTACAGTAGCAGTACCTCAAGTACTTGAACACACGGCATTTAGTCTCGATGAGATAACAGTTTATCGTGGTTGTAGATGGACATTCACAATCGAAGACCTTGGAGACTTAGCCGCATATCCTGAGATATGGTTCTGCTTACGTAAGCGTCAAAACGACAATGAAGAGGATAGCGAGATTCTGATATCTTCTGTCCAGGGACTTTTGATCGGTAATAAGCAACCTGCAATAGACCCTACTTTGGGTAGTTTGACGATATCTGGTCAAGATGCAACAATTACCGTTAAAGCATTCGTCACGCAGTTCATAGAACCAAGCAACAACTACGTTTATGACCTTAAAGGTAAGTTGCCAAATGAACCTGATGCTATTATGCTTCACCAATCCGACAAGTTTGTTGTTAAACGAGATATCACAAGGAGAATCGAGTAATGCCTAAGTTTGAAAAGATCATCCTCAAAGAAGGTAAGTTTCGTCAATGGAACGAGCAAACCAAAGAGTACGAATACGTTACTGTTGACAAAGCTCGCTTGGACAAACTCGAACAATCATTCCAAAAGATAACTAAGAAGCATGGGATGAAAGTCCCTGCACCTTGGAAACACGACTTGGACATGACTATCCTTACCAGTGGGGATGGTGGTCTTCTAGCCAAGAGTACTGACAACGCTGGATTTTGGGAAAGCCTCAAAGTACAGAAATGCCAAGACGGTAAATACGGATTGGTAGGTATCATCGAATCACCTGGAGCAGAAGACGACCCAAATACACCCGCAGGAAAGATAGGTAGTATTGTTAAAGATACATCTATCTACACTCGTCGCAACGTACCTTTAACTTCTGGAGGGGAGGAAGTAATAGATGAAGCGATAATGCACATCGCCCTAGTAACTCATCCGATTGAGAACGGGCAAGAGAACTTTCAACTAAAGCCTGATGATGCTCAGTTGATAATGTCCAACATGGTTGAAGACGAAAAATCCGAAACCGAATCTGAATCTGAAGAAACCGAAGATACTGTTGGAGGAGCTTCGATTTCTCAATTAGTCAATGATTTGCGAGATATTTGCAAATTGTATCTTCCAACTACCACGACTATTGACAATTTGATTGAAAATTTGTCTATTGCCGTTAACCAATACAAGCTTCTTAATTCAGAAGCGAGTCCAGAAACCGAAACCTTTGAAGTGGAGCCTTTGCTTATGTCCCATTTAAGCGTCAAACAAATCGAAGCTTTGATTTCGAGCAAGACTGTCAATCCCGATACCGGCAAGCCTTACGAGAAAGCCGATTTCAAGGTTGATCCTGTCACCCCTCAAGTCGATACTCAATCACAACTCATCATGTCTGCCATGCAGAATTCGATGCAAACGGAACGCCGCAAAGGATATCGAAGTCGCGTCGATGCCCTTGTGAAGTCGAATCGAACAACTCAAGCTTTTGCTGACTCGAACCTGTATCCGCAAGCGGATTCCTACAACTTGGAATTCAGCAACGGTCAAGTTGTTACTCCCGTTGTTGAAACGTTGCTCATGGCACTGGAAGCGATGCCAGAACCAACCGTTGTGACAGATGCTTCCAAGCAATTCGTTGAAACCCTTGTTATGGGTTCTGATTGGCAATCCGAGAACACCGACAACAACACTCAGATTGAGAACATTGCGAAACGTATGGCAGCTAGGATTTAGTTCCTAGTTCCTCAACAGTTTTTTCATTTCAGCATCGAACCTTAATTAAGGGAAACGCAGTATGTACAGTTTTGATATGGCAAACCTCCTTGGCGGTCATTACATGGCCCCGTTCAACGAGGTAGTCAACCCAACAAACATTACTTGGGGACGACTCGATCAACAAATTTTCTTACCAGTTGTTCTTGATGGATCGTCAAGAGACGCTGGTAACACTAACTTCACCGATGTTCTTCGTCCAGGTCTTTTGCTTGGCAAGGTTACTTCAGGTGCAGATGCCGGTAAGTTCAAGCAATGGAACCCCGATGCAACCGATGGTACACAGAACATTGCCGGTGTCCTTATGGGGGCACAGAAAATGCAGTTGCTTGGCAGTGACCAAGATCGTACCACTGGATTCGTTCTCTTTGGCGGTAATGTCAAAGCAAGCGGATTGTTTGTTGGTTCTGTAACCAACCCAGGCATTGTCGGATCGACCCTTGAATGGGTCATTCGTCGCCAAATGGCCGGAAGGTTCATGTTCGATGACATGCCTCAAGGCTATGCTCCTGGACGCTCCACAGTTACGGTGACTGCTGATACCGTGGTTACTGAAGCTTCTGCCGGTACGATGTTCGTAGCTGGTGGTGCTGGTGCAGTTACCTTTACTCTTCCAAGTCCGAAACGTGGATTGGAATTCCAGTTCTATAACAGTGTCGATCAGAACATGACCATCACTTGTTCGACGACTGACGTTCTAGTGATATTCAACGATATCGCTGCTGACTCAGTTGCTCTTAGCACTGCTGCTCAGAAAGTTGGTGGATCGTTCCGAGCAATCGGTACGGGTTCGAAATGGTTGATCCTTCCTAATACTTGGGGCGGTCAAACCGTAACTACTGCGACCTAATAAGTTATTAGGTCATTCATTCTGAAGTCACAAGAAAGGTAAAGAGCAGATTATGATAGGTGTTTCATTTGACCAGTTGATGCGAGTTCCGCAAATTGTTGCCGTTTACGAACAGTTGCATACTCCAGCATCGTTTTTCCAAAGGTACTTCAATCTTGAACCGACATCAGCACCGCTTACTGTCAGTCAAACTCGTACTTTCGGTTACGATTTGTATGCGGCTACTCGTACATTGTCTCCAATCTCCGCACCGATGAGTGGACCTCAAGGTATCGGATTGAAGCCAATTGGAACCGCACTGGCTACAACTTTCCGTCTTCACCCGAAGATCAGCATTTTCCATGAGAAAGTCTTCATGACCCGACAACTCGGTTCATACGGACTTAACACCAAGGTTGATGCTTCTGGAGAGAAGTACATCGCTATGCAGATCAAGCACCTGAAAACAACGGTATCCAACTCCGTTGAATGGATGGTTGCCAAGATGTTCCAAGGCGGTTTCGGTCTGAAGTCTGATGGTGGTGAAGGGTTCCGTTTGTGCGAACTGAACGATCCAGCAATCATCCATGCTAACCAGTATCGAATTCCTGATTCCAACAAGGGAGACCTTGGAGGGATCATCGCTGGTGGAGAAGCTTGGGATAGCGTTAACGCTCCAATCGTAGATCACCTGAACGAGATTAGCATTCTTTCATCGCGTATTTCCGGTTATCAGCCAACTGATATCATCATGAATGGCAATACCGGAAAGCACTTGTTCAACAACAACCAACTCAAAGCTGTTGGTGGTTCAAGCTTCACGATTTTCGAATCGTTAACGAACCGTCCTGTTGAAGGAAACAAGGCTCCAACAAGCGGTCCTTACAAGGTTGTGTTCCGAGCAATTCCTCAATACACCTTCCACATATACAACGAAGGTCTCGTATTGAATGACGTTGTTCCGAACTACGATAACCAAGTTAGTACTTCTAACTGGTCTTCGTTGATTCCTGATGGATATGCGTTGATCGTTCCTCCTCCTGGTGACTGGATTGGTTTCGGTACTGCAATGGAACCTATTGCTGAAAATGCAATGTCCGATGTACGTACCGTTTCCGGCCAAGCTACTTGGCGAACCCAAGAGTACGATCCTCCTCGATTTGATGTTAAGACATTGACGAACTACGTTCCGATTATGCCGCAACCTCAAGTTCCATTCTTCGCAAACGTTTGGCGAACAGGATTGGTATAACCATCAATGACTATTCCAGGTCAGCTATACCCATTCGAGTTCACATCCTCTGAAGAGATTAAAAGACTCTTTTCAGAGGATGGTCTCGATATGCACACTGATGACTTTTCGGATAGTTCAGAGATTGTTAAAGAGTTCATTCAAAGAGCAACTGGGAGAGTAAAGCAAGAACTCAATAAATCATTTGATGATGTTGACTTGCAGTACTCTCCGAGAATCAGAGAGATAGCAACCATTATTGCTTGTTATCTTATTTCTATTCGTAGAGGTAATCCTTCTCTGTACAGCGATCAGTACATGGAGTCCATGATCGACCTTGAACGTATAGCTAATGGAGATTTGTACTTATCTGAATTGCCTCGTTCTGGAAACACTTCTGTTGTCTACCAAAACGTTTCATCAGATAATCGATTCCCATTCACGCCTATACGTGTAGATTCGATCACTTCAAGTAGAACGGTTGGTGGACAGTACATAAGCAGAAACTTACCCTTTCTATGGCTCTAGAGAAAACCTACAAAGTCATCAAGAAACTTACCAAGGTAGAGGACGATGAGATACGGCTGTACTACAACAACCTCGTTCTCTACCATCTTGTTAAGATTAACAACAAGGCTTTCATGGATAAAATCTTTGGAGACGTTGATGAATTCGGTAAACAATGGAGACCTCTGAAACCAATAACGATCAAACAAAAGAAAAGAAAGAATCAACTCTACGGAGGTAGGGTAGCAATCAATATACGCACTAGGGCGTTGCGAGAAGCTATAAAGCCTGGAAGGTTCATCAATGGTAGGTACATACCTAGAGAAGGGCAATTCGTAGAAGTAACCACAACAAGCATTACGTTTGGAATTGACATTGACTATGCAGAGAATGTACATTCGAGACGTAAAATTCTAGTACCTTCCAAAGAGGGTATTATTGCAGCAAAGAAATCCGCTGCACCACAATTCGAAGCTTACCTAAGACGAAGAGGATTACTGTAGTCACCCCCTGGACCCCCGTTTCCTGGAGTTAGAGAAAGAAGAAGCATGTTTGAAAGAGCAGTCTTAGAAACAATTAGAAACCGATTGGTTGAAAGTCCTTTGACTAGGCTGGTTAACCCAGACAACATAATCGTGAATCTGAAAGATGAGCCACCACCAACAGTAGGTTCACAATTCGTACTGATAGTTCCCAAGGATCGAAACAACAACAGTGATAGTGAAAGTTCTTCAAGAGGAACTAACTACGTTCTAGATAGAATGGGTTTCGATGTTATATGCGGTGCTAGAACTTCTGTAACTCCAACAGATAGATTAGGACTATACTTAACTAAAGAGTATATGTCTCTAAGTACTATTAAAGATATAGTTATTACTATAGTTAGTCAGACTAACAGTAGTAACAATAACAACATAGCTACGTTCATTATCAATAAATCAAAAGAATATCCTAGTGATATTCAAGAGTTATTATGTAGTGGAATATCTATCGGACATGGATTTGAATACATCAATGCAGATGCAGAACCACAACCAAGGTATGCAGATTACTTCAATGCAAACAACGATTCGGATACGTCTCGTCCGGCAGGACATACCCTAATCTGCCGTTTCCTCTCCCCCTCCAGAATCTACAGTGTGCAATGCTGAATTTATTAAACCCTAACAAAATCCAATAAATTCCGCATTGCAGATACCAAAATACCCCCTAACTTTCGACGGATAAAATCATGGCGACCGACTACCCTTATCGATGTTCAAGGTGCGAAAAGATCGTTCACGCACCTTCGAAACGATTTGCTAAATGTTGCAACAATGCAACGTTGTTTGAGTTAGCAAACTTTTGCTTCTTAATGCCTAAGCAAAGTATGCCTACTAACACTGTTGTTGCCGTGTTCAACAAGGACCTTAAAGACCCTGACTCGACTGGTATTGAATGCGTAACTCCATGTAATGCTAAAACCAAGCCAAGATTCACTACAGGGTTCATAGGAGCAGTAACTTGTAAGAAGTGTTTGGAATGGTTTGAAACTAGGAAACTAATTCAAACAGCTTCCAAAGAGAAAGACTTCATTATCGAGTCTCTAAAAGGTGTAACCTTCGAAGACGAAGATGATGCAGAAAACTCTTTTGTTTCCAAAGTCGAAGACATTAAGAAGATCGACATGAACTTGTTGGAATTGAAAGAAGTCCAACAAACAATGGGACTTCTGAAAGAGTTGCGGGATAACGAAAAATTTCGTAAGATTATGGTACGAAAACAAAGAAGTTAAGGTACGTAGCCTAAACTTTTACTAGCAGTAGCTTACTACTTAGTTGAAGGAGTTTAAGAAATGGCGTTCATCACTGGTGCATTTAATGCTTTTTATGGTGGTCTTCCACTGGGAGTTACCGAAGACGGTTTCGAACAAACTACTTCGCGTATCCAAGAAGACATTGTTTGCGATCAATACCGAGGTCCTTTGGATTCCGTGTTCCAAGGTATTCGAATGCAAGTTCGAATGGTTCTGATGGAACTGAACCTTCCAGGTGTACGCAGACTCCTTTGGCCTTACGATCATGACTTAGACGGTGAGTTTGATGATGGTCATGGTCGCGTAGGTCCTGTAGGCTCTTTGCTGTCTGCTTCAGCTTTGCCGTTGACTCTAGTACCGTGTCCAGGTACTTCGGCTCAACTATTGGGGCATCCTGAAACTGGTGGCCCTATTACCTCGCTTACGTACCTCCAAGCGGTTGTTTCTGCTGATCCTCAATCAGTGAAGTTTTCTTCTTCGGTTCGCAAGTTGCCAGTGACTTTGGATATCCTTCCAGTGACTTGTCCACTGCCCGACTTGGAAGTTGATTCCGCAGGTCCTACGTGTACTGGAAACCTTCGGTACTATGCGTTCAATTGGGGTGATGGTGGTCCGTCTCCTTTGTGTTAGTTCTTAGTTACTACTTTTGTAGTCCAGAAAAACGACAACCACAAACTCGAAACCACCTGGACTATGCTTCGGGTGGTTTTTTCCATTTAATACTAAAAGGGTAATGCTATGGCGAAGAAGCGAACATCAATAAACGTTGACTTGAATCCTATTATTGATCCCGTCACAAAGAAGGATGACGTACTACGCCAAGACATACTCAAAGGTTCTGGTGATCCGAATAGCGTTGCTTATCGTGACGACTTATCAAACATCAATCCTGCTTTCCAAGTACGAACAGAAAACTTTCGTCGTACCTACGCTTCTGAATTCTTCAGACAGTCTCAAACAATGCTTCTACCTAGCATTACTAGAGACCTAAGAAGCAAAGCATCTAGAGCCAAGACCCCTGAAGACCTTGCCAAGGTAATCAAAGACACTGTTGCTTCCCAAACAAAGTATCTAAATGACTTACTTACGAACATCAACAATGCTGGTAACACTTTAGGTTCAATAGCACAAACAAAGCTCGATGAAGAGTTTGATCGGCTTGACAAAGACCCTAATTACCAACTTGATACTGACTTCATCAATTTCTACCAAGATCGAATTACGGAAATCAAACAAGTCGAAGAAGAACTAAGAACTTACTCCGAAAACGCAATCAACAAACTACGTTCTCAAGTAACCAGAGTTGCTACGACTTCGTTCAAGAAAGCTGATGCGGAAAGAACAAAACAAAAGCAGAACAAAGAAAACATAGACAACGCCAAGATACTAACTAAGTATCAAACCCAGTATACCAAAGTAGTTAAGCAAGAACTAGAGTCAGTTGCTAATAGAACTGCTTTTGAAAAGGCACAGCAATTCGTAGATGAAGAAGCTGCTAAGGGTTCTCCAGAACGTGAAGTAATGGCAGAAGCTCGTAGAATATATGATGCTACTCGCAACGAAGTTATTGCCCAAACAAAGATCGAATCCAAGCTATCTGAAGAAGAGATACTAACTAGATACAAGTCTCAAGCAAATCAATTCAAGCCTGAAGACTTTGTATCTGAAATAGTCTCCAAGCCAGACGTACTTTCTGACCTTAGAAAGTTTGAAGTAGAGTTTCGAACCGGACTGGTAAAGAGTGGTCAAGAAATTCTTAACTACTTTACAGAAATCGGTAAGAGTGTTCCAGACTCTTTACGCAAGCAACTAGAGAAACCAGACTTCACCGCAGAAAGCGGAACCGTATTCGCCAAAGGCATAACAAGCAGGAACAGAGAAGACGTAGCTGAAAGTCTCAAAACAACTTTCGAAGAAGCAACAACCCCACCACCATACAAAGCAGCAACTATAGAGAAGCCCTTAGCTTTCTCTGACTACACTGCTCGTATCAAGCCGAAGGTACTACGTTCAGTTGTTGAATACCTAACTTCAACACCACAAGAACTAGCTGCTAGAAAAATTGCTAGAAATCAACAAACTACAAGTACGTATACTCAGTCCAGTCAACAGCAAACATCACAGCAATCAAACGTTCAACAACAACAATCAAGTACCCAACCTCCTCCTAATCAACAATCAAACACTCAACTTCCGCCACCCCCTCCAAGCCCTTCTCCAAATACTCAACCCCCTCCTCAACCCAACAACCCACCACCGATACCTACTAATCCCCCAGTACCTCCGAACCCTCCAGTTCCACCTAAGAATCCTCCTAGTGTTCCACCTTTACCTCCCCCTCCTCCAGGAGGATCGGGCGGGAAGGGTGGAAGTCCTCCAGATTTTAATAGAGGTTCTTTGCAATTCCCTGGTGGTCCTGGTGCTAGTGGTGGTTCCTACGATTCGTACATTAACGCTGCTAGTAGATTATCATTAGCTAAATCCAGAATCGGTATGGCTATTGATGCTGCAAAAATAGTAACATCAGTCCCGCAAGAACTGCTAAAAGGAACAGCTAATGCAACCACTTCCCAAGGAGTATCAGGAAGTGAAGGCGTAGCAGCTATGTCTAAAGGAACCACTAAAATGGTTACTTCAGTGGGATCATTGGGCGGTGCTGCTATAGGCGGTCTCGTAGGCTCTGTGGTTCCTGGTATAGGTACTGCTGCTGGTGCGGTTGTTGGTGGTCTAGCTGGTGGAGCAGTAGGGCAAGCTTCTGGTGGTTCGTTAGAGATAGTTAGCTTGTTAACAAGCATATCCGAAAATACAGCTAAATCTGTACAAGCATTTTCACCTGAAGTACTTTCAAGCAGACTAGACAACCAAATCAAAATGCTTGAACTAAACATAAGTACTGGAGAGAAATACGGTAAAGACATAGCCGAGCTAAACCAGTACTCAAATGAAGTACGTCAAGAAATGTACAAACTTGGCATAGACTTCATGATAGCTTTCAAGCCATTCACAAAAGACATGTTAGCCTTAGCTATATTCTTGCTAGGTGTACTTAGGTCTTTAACAACACCGATATACTATATGTATGAATTTGCTATAGGTGTCAATCCTTTGATAGCTCCAATTCGACTTGCGGCTGTTGCTGTATCGAATTGGCTAAGCAAGCCTGACTCGACAAAAAGCCTTTCAGGTGCTACATTCAACAAAACTAAATCGTTCATGCGAAACCGTCCAGAGAACATTCAAGAGAGATAAAAATGCCAGAAGAACCAATCCCATGCGAATACAAGTTTCTTCAGTACGGTATGCTTGAATTCAGAGGCTATACCAAAACGTCTCTGAACGGTCAGGTTGTATACTCTGAAGACGGTATCACTGCAAAGTACAGTAGATATACTCTTGAAGCAGAGTTCATACTAACTAAAGAGCTAGTATCTACTGTTAACTATGGTAGAGACATAACGTACCAAGACGACAATACAGATGTTGAACTTCAACCAGATTCAGTTGACGTTGCAATGGACAAAGTAAAATACCAACTACAACGTCCAAACTGTAGATTAGTATTTTGGCATCATGGTGCTGGTATAATTATGAACGTACTTGGAGAATCTGAAGATCAAGAAAGCGAAAAGTCTACTTACAAGTACAAAAACCATTTACGCTACAACTTGATAGAAGGTCCCACACCTGAAATTCTTTCGTGGGAACCTATGGGATTGAACAACGCAATTAAATGTAAATGGCGTTGTACTTTCAATCTTCCAGTTGAAGAAACTATTCAGAATGCAGCTTTTGTAAGTGGAGATAGAGTATCAGAAGAAGGTAGACAAAAAGCCGGTCTTCAAACGTTCAGTTCATTATTCAATACGTGGGTACGTAACTATGTATACATAGATTCTGATGCTGGTGGATCAGAAATCGGTGATGATAAAATGGCTAACTACGTACTATCTATAACTGAAGAACATGAGTTCGAAGTTTCAGAAGAGGGTACAGTTGTTAGTACTCTTACTGGTAGTATTGAGTTCTCTAGTTCAGGTGCAGTATTCCTTAACCGAAAAGGAAATCCATCTGCAATACCTAGACTTATTCAAATGATGACTCATTATTTTGAGCCACTACACCCAACAGGTTTCTCAAGAACGCAGAAGTATAAGCTACTAAAGAATAAGAGGACACTTGAGTACACCATAACGGATAGAGAACTACAATCAGACAATCCGTTTATGCCAAACATAGTTAAAGCAGATGTTACACACTCCGTTAACTCTGATTTGCTTTCAGATAATATCATGCAAGGTGCTGGATTCCTTTCATGGGCAACTACCTTCGAAGGTACATTGACCGTTGCCCCTGGTAAATGGAAAGGGTGGGCATGGATTGCCATTATGTGCATAATCCAACAGAGAATTATGCGATCAACTGTAATGGGTCCAGATTCAGCAGCACGTATCAAAGACGAAGTAAGCGGAGTCAAGACGGATGCAGCTAACAACAGTCGCGTTGAAGCGAGACACTTATTAACAAAAGTGTCTATCAAAGAGCAGATATACACACGACAAGTATCTTTTACTATCGGTTACTTATTGATAACCGAACTAGAAGAATTATTCAGAAATAGTGGGCTATTCGAACCAGTCCATATTTCGTGGCAAGGTGGAGGTCCATACCCTGCTAATTTCGGTAAAGTTCCTGTAAACCTATCAGAGTTCCAACCAAATTCTTACAACGGTCAATGGTCTCAATCCAGAGAATCAATGGCATCTACTCAAAATGTTTTTGGATATCGTGGACCGTTGATGCCTGGTTACAATGTTATCTTCAACCCTTACGTAGAAGAAGATAATAACAGAGGTAATCTAGCAACTACTACCCCTCCAAAGAATGTTCTGAATCCTGAAAAGGTGTATTACGAAGCTGATGAAAACGGCGATCCGGTAGTACCTTCCACTGAAACAGTAGATGTAGGTCCGTACAATGCTCCAGAACTGGCACAGCATAGACGTAACTTGCATCTAGAAACATTCAATAATCTGGATTTCAGTTCTGGTTACGATATAGCATCTGGATTTGTAAACGGAATGACACCTATAACAGGTATCCAGAGAGTTAATGAAATTATGGATAACATAGGGGGTGCTGCATCTGGCTCTACTGCTAGTCCTGTAATACCTCCTGACAATCCAGAAACAAACCCTTACAAAGGTGCAGATGCTAAAAATCCGTACTGGTTAAGAGCATCGAATCCAAGAGCTACTTGGGTATCCTATGATATGGACTTTGAAGTGGTACGTAATGAGAACACAGTAATGTTTCCCATCATCAGTCCACAACTAGCCGAGTCTAGACACAACAACAATGCTAGACCATCTAGCAGTGTGAAAGATCATATAGGCTTTGCTATGCTAGGTACTAGCAACGCTATTCCTACGTACGGTGGTACTGATTACGAAAAGTTCTCGATCCAATCATTCGGACTTCCAGTATCTATGGTTAGATGCACTGGAAGTGCGGTTCGAGTTGGATACCCAATACCTACCCCTAGCCTTGTAGGTGTTCAAAGGTTCGATGCCAACCAAGATGATTTTACATCGTCTACGGTAATCAAAGCGTATCGAGCAGGAACTAGCGTATGGTCGCACAAGCAACTGAATCGTTCCGCAGATATGCCGGTATTCGGTGCAACCTGGGATATCACTTACGTATTGAAAGGTGATCCAGTTTGCGTTAATATGGGATTCCGGTCCCCACGACCTAATGAATTTGTTTAGTTTCTTCTTCCTCCTCCAGAAAAGGGGTTTGGTATGTCGGTAAAATTCGCAATTGCTCCAGACGTAGACGCAATGATCGACCTTATAGATTCTTCGAATAAGGTGTTGGCAAGTGCCGAATCGATTGACGTTATTACGTGCTATGGGGAAGCAGTAGACCAAGCAAACAAGCTCGGTAAGGAAGCTCTCGAAGTCTACGCAGACATGCTTCACGAAAAGTACAACGTACCGTTGACGAAATCGCAAGCGATCACTTTGTTCAACTACGCAAACGATTTGATGGAAGACCTTAAAAAAAAATCCTGCCTATCGCAGAAGCAATACGATATTACGGAGTTGCACCTTCCAACCTCCACACAAGAGACCTAAAGCTACTTGCTTTGTTCATACCCACCCTAAAGGCAAGAGAGATATACGAAACTCTTTTGCCTGTTAACTCTTCAACAATTAAAGGCATAGTTATGCGTGCTTTTAATGACGAAAAGTTTGCCGATAGTGTTGAGAATATGTTCCTTCTACGCGAAGATCGATCCAAAAAGAGTTAACTATGAGTAAGCCTAAGAGTTCAGTTCATGAAATGCTGACAACGTATACCCAAGACCCTGTAAGGTATCTTGGGAATTCTCCTAGTGCTATTGCTATGTACGATCCTGAATACGGTCATAACATACCGTACTTCACGGCGACAATGATCCCTGCCATGCTACGTGATGGTAGGATTCGTTTTGGACTGCAAATGCTTAAAGGTCCGATCACTTACAATACGATATTCATTGAAGCAGAGCGTAGTAGCAATCCCGCTTTGATTGACCTTCTCAAAGCAAACGGGGCAGAGTTCATTTACAAAGTGAAGTCTGACAACAAAGAGTTGGAACAACTAGTTTTGAAAACGCTTCGTAATTTCTGGACGAATGGGCTTAGCCAAGCACTCAAAGCTATTGAGTACGGATTTTCATGTTCTCAAGTCATGTTCAAGAACGGGCAAGATACCGGCAATAGAATCGAGTACGATTGCTTGAAATGGTATCATCCAGACTCCGTTAAGCCTTTGATATACAAACATCAAATGGTTGGAGCTAGGATCAAGTCCGTTGACGCAAGCGATGCTCATGCCGATTTACTGTTCCCTAAAATTCTATGGCATGTCCATGAACGTAATGCTAACCCTATCTACGGTCAATCAAGATTAGAATGGTGCAGCATCCCATGGCACGAACTGTACGTAATGTACGGTGGTAGAGACATTCGTAGAACTTGGTTTATCAAGAATGCGTTTGATGGTGGGGAGATTCGATACCCAATCGGTAAAACCAAAGTTGGACTCCAAGAAATAGATAACTTGGACTTAGCTGTACGTATGATGTCTAACATGCGTACTGGTGGGTTCAGAGTATTCCCAGATGACGTTAACGCCGCTACAGGCACGCAGAAATGGGGATACACCCCACCTTCAGCAAACATCACTCCAAACGGCCTTATGGAGTACCCGAAAGAACTTCGTTATGAGATTCTAGAAGCATTAGGTATTCCGCCTGAAGTAACTGAATCGCAGAACGATAATGGCATGGGTTCAGCTACAGGTAGAAAAGTTCCGATGATGCTGTACTACAGCACCTTGGCTAGTCTAGCAGATCAAGCCATATATGACTTCAAGAAACAAGTGATAGATTACATTGCTCTTGTAAACTTTAAGTCAACCAACTACACTGTAGAAAGAGTTACCTTGGAAGACGCAATAGTTGCAGAACAAGGTCAGTCTAACATGCCGGACAAACCGGCAACCAGTTTAGTAGAAACAACTGAAGAAGATACCGGACTTCAACTCTAATAAATTTCACATTGCAGAGGTATATCCATGTTCAAAATAACGGGTGCTGGTGGTTCTGGAACAGCAGGTAATGCAATTCTTGTTTATGACCACACCCCGTTAATAGAGCATCTAAACTCTATTGGGATTCAACCCAATCAATTGAACTTCTTTACTTGGAGAGCGTTTCCAGAACGTTCTTGGGGTAGATTCCTAGTCAACGAGAAGCAGTGGCAAGACTCCTTCGGGGCTAGTACCAAGGGTAAAGTAAACTTAAATATCTCTTGGAGAGACGCTGACGATGTACTTAAACAAAAGAACTTCGTTGGTCTAGAGATAATTACTACGTCTTTCATTATGTCTCCAAATGAAAAGACTACAGCACCGCCACCTCCCGATCCAGATAATCCTCCCGATCCAGAGAACCCACCTGAAGATGTAAATAGCGGTCAGGACGGTGAGCGTATGCTTATAGTCGAACTTGAGCATAACGGCGAATCGTATAGGAAGAACTGTAGAATCTACGAACAGCATGAATCCTTTGACGAACTAAAAGAAATGTTCGACAACGGAGAAATGTTGCAGACTCCACAAGTATTCAATAAACACACTATCCCCGATGTAAGTGTAGCTGAATACTTAGCATACGTAGCTTCTACCCACTTCCTTACCGTATACCTTGCACCGGATGGCGGTAAACCAAAGTTAACAAATGATTTGTTTCAGTACCCTGATGAAACAAACATCTTGTTCAACAAGGTGTTTACTCTAAAGACACCGCCCAAGTTCAAAATGTCATTGCAAAGTGACAACCTATGTAAGTTGCAGTTCTTTAACTCAGATGAATCGATATTGCTCATAGAGACTTTAGAAACATACTTCTACGAATCTCCTATCGTATCGAACACAGAACAAAAGAACATACGAGTACTCGTACCGTATGCGATGGTGGATCATAGACTACTCGAATATGATTCTGATGCGGGTAAGATCGAATGCGATAGGTTCATGACTAAGATTAAGTACTACGCTGAAAATCGTTTACTTAGAAAAGTAGACATAATCTATCTAGGCTTAGTAACTTCGAATCTATCCAATGATGTTCAAGCTATCACTTACTACTACCAAGGTTCTGATGGCGGTCTTAGAACTCAAGTTCAAACGGTTCCTTGGGAAGTTGCTAACTCAATACTTGCTCCAAGAGAAGTAGCTTGTAAGGACTCCATGTTTCGTGGAGTCTTGTTAGAGGATATGGCATTCTCTAACGGGTCTTTCAAGAGTACCGCAGCTATCACAAAAATACTTAATCGTAACTATCTAATTGATAGAGTAGCTGAAGTAAACGATCCTTTAGGTATCTTCCAAGAACTTAAAGCCGGACAGCAGATATACGTATATCAAGAATGCGGTAGTTGTGGATACGTAATAGTGCAAGGAGAATGTCCCGATCCAAGTAACCAACCTCCAGGCCCAATCGGTAAATGTTGTGTACCATTTGACATAGAAAATGATGCAGATAGAATCTTCTGCTATGACACTACTAAGAAAGTCTGTGACGTACTAAAAGGTACTTGGACTTCCGGCTACGTGTGTCCTCAACCTCCACTATCCCCTTACTGCGAAGAACCCCCTGAATAACATGGTAGGATTTCCTTGCTGTTGTCGAACTTGCACAATCTATAAAGATACCTTCAACAGGCCGAATAAGGATAGGTTAGACCTGCCCTGGCTTAATGAAGGTACAGAGTTTAACATTGTTGATTTTGCAGCAAGACCGGATTCTTCAGGGGCAACAGCAATCCTAGACGTTCAGCATCCGGTTCCAGACGAATCGATGCACGTAGTAATGACTATCAAAGACGAAATACCTAATGGAGGTATTCGTTATAGGATAATGTTGAACGTAGTTAAAGCAAGTAACATTAACAGTTTCTTCTTTGCAGACTTCTTACGAAACGGTACAGCAGACTCGATAATCAAGCTAGGAATATCTTCAAATGGGGTCGAGACTATACTAGCTCAAGACATAGTTCTAGGATTAGTTGATTTGACTAGAAATTTTGAAGCACTGATATCTGATACAGAATTCTGTGCCAAAGTAACTAATGCTACATTATCCTATGTAGGTGTAACACCGCCCCCACTGTTCGAAGACGGATACTACAGTGGGATGTTTGCTAACTCTGATGCAGCAGTCATAGACCAATTCGAATTCAAAGAACACTTCCAAACAAACGAAGACTGTGGGCATTGTTTATGTAAGTGCGAAGATCAAATTCTTCCACCGATGCTAACTGTAACTATCTACCCCGATCCTGCTAATTGCGAAAGACTCAACCTACTGCCGGAATGTACTTTCCCTATCTACTGGAATAGAGTTGAATCCAGATGGGAAGGAGAAGGTTTCTGTTGTGAAGGGTACGTGAATACCGGACAGAACTGGAGAGTAGCTGTTAGTTGTCCTACAGGGGAAGGTACTGGAGAGCTAACCGCAGACACAATGGTAATGACTATTCTTCAAGGGTGTACAAATAGTTGTGGAGGTTGCATAGGAGGACAGTTACCTATATCCTCTAGTTGTTATCCTTTTGAACTAGTGTATGGGCCATTTTACGTTGCTCCAACAGACTTAACGTGCCTATGCACAACTAACACCAACATCTTTGAAAGAGGTAGTTGTAACTACTACATAAAAATAACATGAAATGCCGAATCCGTCCCCAAGTAAAACGTCCCAAGGTTACTCAATGGAAGTGTATTGATTGCCAGTTTGAGCTACAAAACGAAGAAGGTTTAAACTTCCCGATAGTCTGTAAGTGCGGAAGAATAGAACTACGTTCTGGTGAAGTGCGATTCTTACCGCACGTAAACCCTGCAACCAAGTACTCTAGGTTCCCTATATCTTCAGCACCAACTGACTTGGTTGAAGAAGACGCTACAGAGCGTTTCAAGAGACTCAAAGCTGACAAGGGTAGGAAATCATGGAAGATGCTTCATACGTTCCGCGATAAGACAGCAACACCAAGCACCCTAGAGAAGTTCTTCAAAATATGGAAGTCCACCATACCGAAGGATTGTGCTTGTGTTCGAGATGCTAATGAAGCTATGCGAAAACTCCCACCAGACTTTTCATCTTACGACAAGTTCCATCTATGGGGATTCGAATTTCATAACCTCATCAATCAAAATCTTACCGATCAAGGTAGTAACCATCCACAAATAACACTATCTGAATTCCATCGTCAATGGGATTCTAAATTCGCATTGTGGCAACCTGTCGAGTATGGTGGATTAGAACGTTGGTCAATATCTCTAGCAAAGAACATACCTTGCTTTGGAGTTATTCAACGTGATATGAATGGAATACCTGATCCTGATATCATTCAAAGTTTGAATACGTATGCTCCAAACGTAACACTATCAGATGCTATCTACCATGAAGTGCCGATCATAGCTTCCAATATCTTCAATACAGCTATACATAGAAGTGCAGACTTAATTTGCGTAGCTCACGGTGTTTGTCAATACACAGAGAAATGGATATCTGATGCTAAAGACTATGCAAGGTCTTTTGTAGGCGTATCTGATGAAGCTTCTAAGCTCGTTGAACGTGTCACCGGCAAACCTTGCAAGACAATAGAAAACGGAGTTGACGTTGATCGCCTTATCTCCTCCTCCTCCAGAAAAGATTTGAGAGGGTACTTAGGGATACCTGAAGACGCTTATGTAGTTGGTTACACAGGTAGAACCAGTTCTGAAAAGAACATTCAAAAATTGATGAAAGCAGTATCCTTCATAGACAATGCTTACTTAATCATAAGTGGTTGGAGAAGCCACTATGACCTAGAAGAAGCTGCAATCTTTGCAGGGATACCAAAAGACAGATTCATATTCCTACCAGCAGTTGAAAGAGTTGGCGATACTCTAGCTCTACTAGATTGCTTTGTATCTTGTTCTTCGCAAGAAGGGTTTGGGCTTTCTGTTATGGAAGCTATGTTGTTTGGACTTCCAGTAGCCGCATCGAATGTCGGCATAGTTAAGTCTTTAACGAATAAGTACGGAGATATTGGTTGCTCGGTATTCGAACCTGAAGAGTCTGCTAGAAGTATTACAAACTACATACTTAAAGCTAAGCCATGTTCTGTTGACATAAGCAAGTACACAGCCTCTAGCATGGCTGAAAGATGGAATGCTTTTCTGCTAGAAAGGGCTAATTGATAATGTTAGGAAACTGTATTTCAATTGAATTGAATAAATACGTAACAGTATTTAGTCAAGATCAAAATGATCCAGATAGCCTTATCAATACCCTCAACGGTATGACGGTTAGGGAATTGGTTAAACAAGCAAGCTCTATTGTTGAAGCTATAAAGTTACAACCGGAATACGAACAATTGCAAGATAAGCCAAGTGACAAATTCTTAAAGCTTATGTTGTTGCGTATAGCTAAGACATGCAATCCTTCAACCACTCCAAAAGAACTAAACTTAAAAACTTCAAGAGTTGGAGATAATTTTATTTACTTACTAAGTAAATTAGCTCCAATGCTGGATGATTCAACAACGTGTTGCACAATACGAAAAGTTCTCAATGCCTATGGGCCTAGTTTTGCGAACGCTCAAATCAAAAGTTTGGTATACGCAATCAAGAACGATTCTCTATACAGAGAACTCAAAATTGAGTTGAGCGACAGAACGCTTTACTTATTCCTAAGAAAATCCATTCGAATGACTGGTGTTGACATGGGTAAACTACGTAGGTATACTTACCAAAGATTCGCTCGAAAGAAAGGTTGATGCTATGCCGCTAGATAAAGGTAAAGACCCGAAGACAGTTCAAGAAAACATAAGAAAGGAAATGAAGAAAGGAAAACCCCAAGATCAGGCGGTCGCCATAGCTATGCGAAAAGCTGGAATGGCTAAACCTCAACAGAAAGCGAAGAAAGGTAAGTCTCGATGAAAAACCGATGTTGGAAAGGATACGAACCTGTGAAAGGTAAGAAACCGTACAGCAACAACAGTTGCAAGAAAGCTTCGACAAAACAATCCAAGAAAGTTACACCCAAATGGCAAAAAGAACAGCAGCGTGGCAACGCAAAGAAGGTAAGAATGACAAAGGAGGATTAAACGAAAAGGGTCGCAAGTCTTATGAAAGACAGAACCCAGGTTCGAATTTGAAACCTCCAGTGTCAAAAGAACAAGCGAAGAAGTCTAAGACTTCAGCAGGTCGAAGAAAGAGCTTTTGTGCAAGAATGAAAGGTATGAAAGCAAAACTTACTTCGACTAAAACCGCAAGTAACCCCAAGTCCCGTATAAACAAATCGTTGCGTAAATGGGACTGTAACTGACAAGTTAAGGCTATGAACTCAACAATGAAAATTCTAGAATCCGTATTCTTCATCGCGGCGTCAATTACCGCTTTCATACTCATATTAGAGTATGACAAAAGACACAGAGAATACGGAGACGCGGAAACACCAGAATCCTTAATGCTCAAAGAATCAACAGGGCATTCTCAAGTAACGGAGTTGCAACAACTCTCTAAAGATATTTTATCCCGAAGTCCCGTTAATTATTACGAGTCCAATTCCGCACCGATTGAAAGAGAGTAGTCAACCGTGTTAGAAGAATCAAGATATGCATTGTTCGTTGCATCCCGATCCAAGAATCCTTTGGAAATCCGCAAAGAGTTTGCTGACAAGAATCCTATTGACGTAGCAATCTTACATGGCGTTATGGGAGTAGCTACTGAAGCCGGTGAACTGCTCGGTGCATTGAAGAAATCGTTTGCGTACAATCAGACTGTTGACTACGAAAACGTCATTGAAGAGATCGGTGATATCGAGTTCTATCTGACCATGATCCGCAATGCAATGCAGTTAGGTCGCGGTGAAGTCCTCGAAGCAAATATGAAAAAGCTTACTGAACGGTATCCCGAAGGATACTCAGATCAAGCCGCGAAAGAACGTGCTGACAAGATCGGTGAAGGAAAGGAGGATTAACTTGTCAGAAGATCGAATCGACGCTCTGTACTTGTTGACTACTGCAATCGATCCCGATTTACGTCCAGCAGCACGCAAGTTACCAAGAGCTAAAAACAACACAGGGGGTAGAAAAACAAATCTACCCCAAGCTGTTTGGTTCGAACTTGTTTTCGAACTGAACGAGAAAAACCTAATCATGGGTAACATTGGCAAGATACTCTCGGATAGAGTTATTCATGCCAACTGGATAAAGGAGTACGAAGGTTTAGGTATTAACCCTGTTACCAAAAGAGTCATTGGTGGAGCTATTAGTTCCGGCAAAGTATCTATTGGTATGTACCGAAACCGATGCAGACTTGCTAAACTGTATGATAGGCAAACAAAACCTATCTTAATGCCATTCAAGTACTGCTCGCAAGGATATCCATGCAAGGAGAGTACAAAGTCTGTAGTGGCTCTAACTCTTGAAGAGTGTAGAACACTGTGCTTAAAGTACCGAATTGCAGACCCTAGATTTTTCAATCCAAATGAGATAGCAAACATCAAGTCTCATGCGGATAAAAACAATGAGAGAACTTTGTGGGGTATACCTTCAAAGACTCAATGGGAAGAACTCGATGATAGCTGCCCTGGAGGAATCTATGGCAGATACGCAATTTACAACAAACCCTACTCATCCGATTGGTCCCCCCTTACTTGGTAGTGAATCGTAATGAAGAAAAAATCCATTTCAAGATCACCTGTATGGGACTTGTATAGAGACGGAATTTCATATTCCATGCTATGCAAGTACCGAAACTGCAAAGAGCGTTTCCGACTTTCAGCAGTAGAAGGATTACGTCCTTCTGAACGTCGAGCCGCAATGGACTTTGGAACAGTGTTCCATAAAGCACTTGAGTTGACTGCATCTGGTAAGACTACAACTCAAGTAATCAATACAGTTATTAAACTGTACAAAGATACTTCAGTTGACCAAATGTTAGTTCGAGAAGCTTGTGTACTTGTTCCACACTACATAGCGATAAACAAGAACTCAAATATCAAGTACATTGCTCAAGAACGAGTATTTGACATTCCATACAAGTCAGTCACTACGGGTAAGATAATCCGTCTTCGTGGTAGGCGTGACGAAGAGTTTATTAGAAATAAGAAACTCTGGTTGCAAGAAAACAAAACAAAGACAACCATTGATGAAAACAAGATCATCATGACGTTGCCTCATGACCTTCAAACAATGTTGTACATTTATTCGATGACACACGATTACCCTGACAAACCTATTGGTGGGGTACTCTACAACGTCATACGAAGACCTAGCACGAAACAAAGTGCAAAGGAAACGGAACTTCAATACCTACAAAGATTAAGTGCTACGGTTGCAAAAGACCCTGAACACTTCTTCAAAAGGTATGAAGTAGAATTGGTTCAATCAGATATAACTAACTTCTTCAATCAAACGCTTGTACCGTTAATTGAGAACGTTGTAATCTGGTGGGAGTCAATAAAATCAAACCCGTTCAATCCCTGGGTGGACGAGCAGGGAAACGTAAATCCTCACCACTATCGAACACCGTTCGGAATCTTCGATCCAATGACGCTAGGCGTAGGCGATTACTTCGAACTAACGACTACTGGAAGAGAATTAGGACTCGTCCGAGTAGAGACGGTATTTCCAGAACTTCAAGGAGAGCAAGGAAGCGTTAGCAAGCTAGACTTTTCCTCTGGTGCGTTATGGGAAGCTAAAAAATCGGCAGATAAAGCTAAAAAAAAATCAGTAAAAAATAACTGAAATTATTTTTAGCGTCCTGTTGACATTCAGTTAACCAACAGTTACCATACTACTCCCTAAACGAAAGGAGGGAAGTATGGTAGCTAGAGCTAAGAAAGTTCGACCGACAGGTAGATCGGTTAAAGCGTCCGACAGTTCTTCAGAATGGTCTATCCCTGGCCCTGAAGAATTCACACAACCATCTGATGATTTCTTTGATTACTACACGTTGTTTCATGGAACCGCAGGTGTTGGAAAGTCTTCTCTGATAGCATCGATTCCTGGTTCATTGATATTTCAATTCGAACCAGCAAGACGTAACATCAAAGCAAGACAGATTGACTTTCGAATTAGTACAGTTCCCGATATGGAACGTGGTGCTGAAAACGCTTGGAAGAAATTCATAGCGTTACTTGAACAAGCAGAGTCCGACAAGTCGATCAAAGTTATCGGTATTGACAACATCAATGAATGCTACAAAGCTTGTGAGCGTAATTGGTGTTTAGTCAATAACATGGAGTTTGTTCCTAAGAAGGATTACGGAGCATCACGAAACGAAATCAATTCAGAGTTTACGAGTGTATTCAATAACTTGAAGTTCGATTCAAGACTTGGAGTTATCTTCACAGCACACACAAAAGAACGTGAAGGTGAATTGAATACCGGAACAACAGATAATGTTTACTCTCCGGCTTGCAATACGAGTGTGTTCGATTGGTTGAAGGTAGCAATGGACTTTGCTTTCTTCATCGGACACCACAACAAATCCAGAGCAGTCCATTGCCGATGGGACACCATCTGGACAAAGTGTGGACTCCCCAATAGGTTCTGCAATCTAAAGGGAGTTCCATTAAACGGTTTCTCATTACCCAATGACCCTACTAAGGGTTATGAAACCCTCATCCGAGCTTGGGATAACAAAATCAAAAACGGAATCTTCTTGGAAGAAACCGAAGAGTAGTTAACGTTCAATTGTTTGTTTGTGTTTGGTAATAAATTCAGCATTGCAGAAAGGCATGTACCATCATGGTAAAGAAGTCAGACAAGGGAGCTAATCGAGGTCTCAAGGACACTTCCGCAGAGTTCTTCAAGAAGATGAAGTCCAAAGCAACTGTCCTCAAGAAGGCAGGGAAGGAGAAGGCTCCAACAGGGTACACCACCAAAGAAGAACAGATTGAAGCATTCAATCTTCGCGTTGGTGGTAAGGCTACTACAACTGCACGTTGCACAGGTGGCCGTGTCGGTTTGGACAAGAACAAAAATATGTTCGCGTCTTTCAACTTCGTTTGTACTGGTTCAATCGGTGCTGGTCAAACTCCGTCCAAGTACATCGGACTGTACGAGCAAGGTAATCGTACAGAAGAACAAGCCTTCAAGGACTTGGCTTTCACGTTACAAAATCTTGGTTACGACACAGACGACCTTTCAGAGTCCACCATCAAGTCCATTCTCACTTCCATTAAGGAGGATCAACCCCTTGTCTCAATCACACTCAGTCGATACGCCGCTGAAGGTCTCGATGTTCGAGTCAACCGTCCACTCGAAGAGTCCGAGGAAGAAGACTCTGAAAGCGAAGATGATGACGAATCTGAAGAAGAGGATGAAGAAGAAGATTCGGATGAAGACGAATCCGACAACGACGACGATTCAGACGAAGACGATGCCGAGGAAGATTCTGAAGATGATGATTCAGAAGATGACGACCCGAACAGTTGGGTAGGCTCCAAAGCCACTGTCAAGACTTCGAAGATGCCCAAAGCTGGCAAGGTTACTTTGTTGTCCTACAACGAAAAAACCAAGACATTCAACGCTAAGAACTCCAAGGGCGAAGCGGTGAAAGTCAAGCTTGACGAGGTACAAGAGGTACACTAAACTGTAGGTTCAACAGGTTGTATGAAACGAGCAACCTAAGGAGCAGTTACTACTAAGGGGAACGTGGACGTTGTAGTAACTGCTTAATCAAGTGCCCCGCAAGAAGCCTACCCTCTTGCGGGGCATTTTTTATCTACTCAATTCTTTCAAGGCTAGACCATGGTTGCATTAAGAGCTAAGAAAACCAATCCATCAAAAGCATCTAAGGTTATCAAGTATCAACCAATCAAGAAGTTTCTAGCAATTGATACTGAAGGTACAGGTCTCTTTCCTGAACATGGTTGTAGAGCATTCGCAGTTTCCACCTGCAATCAAGACGGGGTTACTAAGTACTGGGAGTGTGACGTTGATCCACTCACCCGTAAGCCACTATGGACTAAGAAAGTCCTAAAGCAGATATACAATTACATACATTCGTATTCAGTTCTTGTATTCCACAACATGAACTTTGACATACGCATGTTATCTCTTCTCTCCCCTCCAGAAGGGGATTCGGTATTCGAAGGTTTCGATATAGACGTACTTGAAAGCGGATTCTTCGATTGCCATGATACAATGATTCGTGCCCATATCTTCGGTAGTGATGATTCTTTGAATCTCAAAGACCAAGCTGAAGAACACTTAGGCATATCGAATGCCGATGAAAAACGTCTAGATGATGCCGTAAAGAAACTACGCAATGGACAAGCTAAAACACTCGGTTGGGATATAGCCGTAGAAGGACACCCTCACCTAGCTGGTCAATCAAGCTTATTCCACAAGTGCGATTTCTGGCTACCAAGAGCAATAGCTAAGTACGATCCCTCACCAGCTAATCTAGAGTTAGCTAAGTGCTGTAAAGAATACGCCGTTAATGACGCTATACGAACAGCCGGATTATTCATACTTCAAGAGAACACATTCCAGCAAGAACCAGAATTATTATCCGCTTACGACATTCCTAGAAAGTCATTAACGGCTATCTACAGAATGTCTAAGCATGGAATAGACATTCATCAAAAGAACCTTTCATCTAGTTTCTGTAAAGCTTCTTATGTTCGCAACTCGAACATAATAGCCATGCAAGAACTATTGAATGATTGGGGATTCAATCCCAACAGTAGTAAAGACTTGACCAAAGCTTTATACGAAACATTAAAGTTCGAACCGATCAAGTTAACTCCAGCAGGTAAACCCTCTACAGATAAGGCTACTTTACCAGAACTAAAAGTACAGTGCGTTAACCCTCCGAAGAAACTGAAATCCATAAACGACATTCGATTGAAGTTCATGGATCATCTTCTAGCGTACAGGGAAGTAAACTCCGCAGTAACTTACCAGAAGTCCTATAGACGTTTCGAGATAAACGGCAAGCTATACCCAAGTGTTAATCCAACCGGAACTAACACCACTAGGGTATCCATGTCGAACCCTAACGGGCAGAACATAAGCAAGGGTAAAGAACGAATAGATGAGAACGGTAACATCTACATAGTCTACTCATTACGCGAATGTTTTGGACCCTCGAAAGATTATGTATGGATTAGTATTGACTATGACCAGTTACAGCTTAGAATCTTCGCGTATTGGTCAGGTGATCCAAAGTTAATCAAAGCCTTCGAACAAGGTTTCGATTTTCACACTTACATGGCTATGCAGATATTTGAGACGGATGATCCAACAAAGATACAACGGAGAGTAGCTAAGAATGTCAACTTCGGATACATATTCGGTGCTGGAGAATCGAAGATCGACGCAACATGCGGAATCAAGGGAATCTATCGAAGAGTACAATCATTATTTCCAAGTGCTACGGAGACGATCAATAGAACTATTTCCCAAGTCAAACGAAACGGTTACATCGAACTCCCAACAGGATATAGACTGCAAGTACCAAAACATAGAGCTTACGCAGGAGTGAACTATTCAGTTCAAGGGATAGAAGGACTTATCGTTAAGAGTGCAATGATATCTTGCGACGAATTCATTCAGCAAGAAAAAGTCAATGCACTAAAACTAAACGATACTTTAGTCCCGAAGATGATTCTTCAAGTCCATGATGAATTACTCTTCTCCTTCTCCAGAAAATCGTCGTTTGGTTACTTCAACTTTGCAGTTAATGAATTCAAACGCCGTATGGAATTAGCAGGTACACAACTCGGTATTCCGTGTATCTGTAAACCAGATTTAATCGATAACAATTGGGGAGCAGGAAAGACCTATGAGTACGAGTTAGCTGAATCGGTGTTTAACAGAAAGAGCAATAAATGCCAGATGAACTAAGCAGATCGAAAGAATACTATGATACGGTATTCTTGAACGTAGCTAAAATTATGAGAGTGATTCATCGCAACCTTAATTTTGGATACATAACAGTATACCTTCACAGAAACCGTGTCGTTTTCAGATGGACGGTTATCCGTAAAGGTCACAAGAAGTTTATTAAGGACACAACAATAGACTTTGAAAAGCTATATGATACGAATAGGATTGATGTATCAAAGCTTGCTCAAGGTATTACAGACAACCTTTTAGCATTACTTCCAAAAGACCTTATTCTCAATCCTAGCAAGCCAAATGAGTAACATGCAAAACACACAAGACCCAGTAGCCTTTTACAAGTTCTTCGGAGTTGAAGTAGCCAAGTCCGTTAAAGACAACCATATCGGTACATGTCCTTTTCATGGTTGCAGAAAAGTCAATCACTTCGGATTCAACAAGACAAACGGCCTTTATCGTTGCATGAAGTGTCAACGTACCGGCAATTACATTACCTTCATCACCGAGTTTCATAAAGCTCTAGAAGGGCACACAACCGATGAAGATTATGCTTTCCTCGAAGCAGAGCGTTCCATTCCCGCTGAAGTCTTCAAGCTAGCCAAGTGGTACAAGAATCCAACCACAGGCAGATGGTACGTACCATACTTCAATGGAGAGTTCCTTGGGAACCTTGGGGTGTTCGATCCAAACAACTTCAACCCAAAGAACCGATTCCGAATCTTCAAGACTCCTGGATTAGACCTCCAGTTGTACAAACTGTTCCAAACGAAGACATACGATCCTGAATGTATCGTTACTGAAGGTGAGTGGGATGCCTTAGCATTCTATGCAGCGTTCCGTAGTCAACGTAAGGAAGCACCTACCTTACTTGCTCTACCTGGAGCAACTTGTTGGAAGCAAGATTGGAACACCAAGTTCAAAGGCAAGTCCCTATCATTCTTCTTTGACAACGATCAAGGAGGGGAGCAAGGTATCGAGGTACTGAAGAAACGTTCAGCAGGACTTCGGTACAGCCTTGTCAACTGGGAGTCCGAAAAGCTTTCTAAGTTGAAGCTGACCAGCAAGAAAGAGACTCCGAAGGATGTTAGAGATATCTGGAAGTACGCTAAGACGAAAACCGAAGTCTTAGAAGTACTGTTGGATATGATGGCAACAACCCAAGAAGACCACGAAGAGGAACCAGTATTGGAAGAAGGGGACGAAGTAAAGAAGACCTTCACTATCGATGTTGATAGTTTGGATAAGGTTACTTCCTACTCCACCTTCCAGAAGCAAATCAAGGAAAGCCTGTACACTAACAAGTCAATCCTTCAAACGATTGATACCATGTTGGCTACATCGCTATCCGTATTCCTGCCTGGAGAACCTTTATGGCTATTCGTAGTAGGTCCTGCATCATGCGGTAAATCCACAGTGATTGAAGCATTCGGAGGTAACAATAAGTACTTCGATTACGTATCCAAACTGACTTCAACATCACTTGTATCAGGTTGGCGTAACACCGATGGTTCAGACGCATCCACGTTGCACAAGATGAACAACAAGACATTGTTCATTAAGGACATGACTGTATTGCTCGGTATGCCGGATGGTGTACAGCAACAGTTGTGGGACTTACTCCGTGATGCTTACGATGGTTACGTAAAGATTACATACGGCAACGGTAAAGTCTATGAAGCAACTGACTTCAAATTCAATATCATTGCGGGTGTAACTCCAATCATCTACAAGCACAATGACGCTTCCAAGT
>Ga0255147_1000117_pt1 | contig 33550 bp, 54 predicted proteins | sample Atl_Miss_RepA_8h_FD_183034 | JGI IMG/M metagenome (GOLD analysis project Ga0255147, IMG submission 183034) | Freshwater microbial communities from Altamaha River, Georgia, United States - Atl_Miss_RepA_8h | ecosystem: Environmental > Aquatic > Freshwater > River | place: USA: Georgia | collected... | reverse complement strand
ACACGCACCGAGCCAGATGCGTTAGGAATAATCTCTTTGATTACGCCTGTTTTCTTTGACTTTAGGGTGGTGAATAAATCGCCAACCTTGTAAGTATAACCATTTATGGTCATTTTGCTTCCTTTCTATTAGTAGGTGGGTAGATTATAGCAGGGGCTACCGACAAGTGGCAAGCCCTTGCTAATGATTGTGAGATTTATCACAACCAAGCCTCTAGGTGGTGAGCCTCGACAATAGCCGAAGCGGGAGCCGTATTTTTATCCCTCCAAGTAATTGGGGAGGGTAGGTCAATAAGGCGTTCATAGTCCTCATCATAGTAAGCATCAATAGCATCAATACAAGGTTGAACCATTGATCGTGGGACGGGTGGGTAATGATTAGCGGATAAGTGAATAGCTATACTATCCTCTAAAGATAAACCTAAGTCTAGTTCAGCAAGTTCAGTAGCAAAATTACTCCCCATTTTCTAATACCTCATCTCTCATTGTTTCCATTTCATCAATAGTAGCCATAAGTTCTTTTACCTGAGTTTCAGTTAGCAAAATTTTAGTAGCCTTATCTATTGCGAGAGAAGCAAGCATACAAGAATAAGTATAAATAGATTTAGCGAATTGTTCGTCATCTAATTCTTTAGCGTGATAGCAGAAAGCCTGAGCAAAACCCATAATTTCCTCATCAAAAATACTTTCTTCAGTTGCCTGAATAAGAGCGGTTGCGGTTGATAGCATTTTTTTCCTTTCGTTGTGTGGTGGGTAGATTATACACCTACCCACCGACATTTTAGGCTAGGGCTAGGTAAGCCTGACCGTAGCCTTCATTTACACGGTCTAACTCATCCTGAATTTCAGAGCGGGATAAGAGAGATACTTTACCAATTAACTCACGAATTGCAGATTCGTTCATTTGAGTAAATACCTGTGCAGGCACTCGTTGAATTTGAGCATACATTGAACCTTCAGGATTAATTAAAGATACAAAGTCTACACCGTCTACTGAAAACGGGTAGGATTTCCAATTTGAGAAGTTGGACATTATTTTTTCCTTTCGTTTGTTGATAGTGGAATTATAGCGTAAGCCTGCGACATTATCTAATCCATTATCGGCGTGTCGCCGTGTTTGTGAGATTTCTCACAATTCCCGTGAATATCCACAGGTCCACTTAAATCTGTGGATAACCCCGCAATATATTGCGGGCATTTTACAGTTTTGTCAACATATAAATTATTAATATAAACGGTGACAGTAACAATGCAATAAATAAAATAGCTGCAACAGATCCAAGGAGCTCTATCATTTTTTACTCGCAGAAAATCTAATATCAGCCTTATTAAATACACACAATCCACATGACACACATGCGCTGCCATTAGTTGAAATCAATGGAATTTGTTTATTATTTTCAGGACACTTAGCACCGACCTTGCCAGTTAATTCTTTCATAACGCTTTCGGTGACAGCAAACGTTTTGCCTAAGTATGCAAGACGGACATTATGCAAATCACGCAATGCGCCTGCAATTTCTTTATTCTCATCGTCGGTAGAAAAATAAAGAGACAGATTAGGAATGTCAATTAGAATTGGTACAGCAGAATAAACACGTGTATAAACCCAAAATTGAACATCCGCATGACGATTAATTACAGTCTTCCACGCATATGCGTAGGTATCTGAAAAGAAATCTCCGTCCCAATGGATACGGAATAATTTTTCTGCAGACTTTTTATCACAATCTTTTTTAAAATCAACAATCATTTCATCCAGAAGAGAAACCATAGTTTCAACATCTGCATTCTTAAGTAATTCCCAATTGTGTAAGAGGACCGCTCTTACTCCCTTGTATACTCTTTCAAGTTTTCCTGCATAGCAAACGCTTTCACAAACACTAGTGGCACCAGGACACGAGAAATCTTTTCCAGCAGGTAATCCGAAGGTGTTGGCAATTGTTGGGGTTTTTCCATTTTTTGAGACGGCATTAGCGACCTTTCTATCGTTAGAACGTTTTAATTTCATGAGAGACCTTTCGTTAGAGGGCCCATTATACACGGGCCCACCGACATTTACCAAGAGGAATTGTAATAAAAGGACAATTTGTCGAAATCGGACAATTTGAACACCCGATCAAGTTTCTTGATAGTGTCCTTGATATCTTGCCAATACCATTCATCAATATCGGTATTGCCAAAGAAAAATCCACCTTGTGGCGGCAGCAAACTAGGGTCCTTAGCGAATAAGGCTTGACGGCAGGTTTCCCTTAATTCCTTTAATTTATCGTGTGATACATAGTATTCGCCACAATTATCTTCACCATTTTGTACATTATCTACAAACCATTTGTGTATTTGATTAGACTTACGCCAATAAGCACAAGTAACTTCAACATTTACGCCATAAATATCTGTAGCAACATCTGACATTTGAGAGGTAGAAACAATATCTTTCCATAGAGGATTAATTGCTTCAGGACTATCATAAGACAAGTCTTGATTTTCTTGTAGGACCTGCCAATTTACTTTTTCCACATATTTCTTAGCGTGGAGATACATATCTAAACCCATAGTTATTTCCTTTCGTTGGGATACGCAGCAATTATAGCGTAAAAGGCTGACATTTTCAGCGACACGCCGTCAAAATTCCTGTGATAAATCTCACATCTACTTAACGACACGCCCGACCCCGCAGCTACTGCGGGCTTAGTTGAAATTTCAACTAATCCCAATTCATAGTTTTACCAACAGCGGTTTTTTTATGTTTTTGTTTTCGCTTGTAAATTTTTTTACTAGGAATTGGAGTTGCGGCATTTGATCTCCGCAATTCCAAAACTTTTTTTATTCTTTCTTTATTTGGTAATTTCATTTTCTGTCCTTTTTTTATTTAGTTACTGAAATTTGGAATTTTGTAATTTGAAGCCGAATAAAATTTAGTGGCGTCAAATCTTTCGTTATCTCTTGCGAACATCTCCGCAAAATCTACAACCATTTTAGAAAAAACGGCTGGGTGAGTTTTATCTGAAACATACCGCAGAATTTCTGCGGTAGCAACATAGTCTTTTCTTGTCATCATTATTTTTCAACCACCCTTCTACCTTCACGATAGAAAATTTTTGTGTAGCATTTTCCGCTAGGTGTAAATAAATTTACAGTTGAGTATTCGTTAGCAAATCCCCAATCAACATACTTAGCAAATTCTTTGTGTGCTTGTAGTTCATCTGAATATTGAAAAACATAATCAGGGGTTTTGCTTTCATCATAGGTTACAGTTATTTTATACATTAGTTAGCCTCCGCAGTTTCAAATAGAGTTCCTGTATCAACTACGCTTTTATCATAGTCAAGAATTATTTTGTATGGATTACATTCGCAATACTCAAAATCATAGTCGCCGTCAGGTGATACCCAACCCGATACGCCTTGTCCATAGCACTCATCACAATTTAGAATTGTGTCAATTAGTTCTGTTGTTGTTTTCATTTTTAGTTTTCCTTTCGTTCTGTTGTTGGAATTGTAGCAGTTAGCACCGACAAGGCTTCAGCCTTGCTTGCTTCACGCTGAGAGATAACATAAGACTTGAAGTCTTCGAGAGAATTGAATTTCATTAGTTTTCCTTTCGTTTAGTTGATTAGATTATAGCGGAAGCCACCGACATTTAGTAGTCGGTAAGCCTCACAGCGACAGTAGCCCATTGGTCTTGAATTGACCCTGTTGGGCGGTAGCGAATAGCAAAGTGTTCCCAACCCTCTGGCGGATAAGTATCCTCACGCTTTTCAGCAAAGTTTATAATTCCACCATTGAAACGGCGGGATAATGAAGTAGGCGCATAGTATTGGTCTACTAGTAAATCTACAATTGAATAACTTCTCATTAGTTTTCCTTTCTTTAGGTTGGCAATTTTACCAAAATTTTACGGGCTTTACAAATCCAAATCGGATTTTCTCAAATTTTGAGACGCTTAGCCTTGTGAGAAATCTCACAAAGCTCCCTCTTGAAATAAGCCAATTTCAAGGTTTAGCAATTCTTCAGGCGTAGCCTCGCTGAGATCAACCCAGCCAGCACCTTGTTCATCTAATCTAAAAATTTCAATGTAACCCATTATTAGTTATCCTTTCTATTAGTATCCAATAATTTCTTCACCATAGTATTCTATGGCTTCAGGTAATCTCATCATACCTTTGTATTCTTTACATCTTGGGCAAAAACTATTCCACCCATCTGTCATTATTGAGCAAAATACGCAAATTTTATCCATAGCGCATAAGCCTTTTTCTTCGATAATGTCGAAAGCATTTACTTTATTATTTTTATTTAGTGTAGTCATTTTAGACCACCTTTCTTTTTTACTATCTAATAACTGAAGTATAACAGGGGGGTCTGACATTTACTGACCAGTAATGCCACAAATCGGACATTTTGTTTTGTGATAAATCTCACATTTTTCGGGGTTTTCCGTGAATCTACTTAAATCGGACATAACGGTACAAATCGCCCGCAAAAGACTGCGGGCAGCTGCCGATTTTGTCAAATCGACACGCCGATCCGTTTTGTGTTTTAGAACACACGCTTTCTGCGCTTGTAAATCTTGTAAGCAATAACGCCCACTACTACTAACGCCATACCTAGGGGAGAGAGGTAGAAATCAAATTGGGCGGTTTCAAAAGCAAGCCCATCGCTAGTGATATCTATTACTAAGTATCTATCCATTTTTATTTACTCCATTTCCAAATCAAAATCAAAATCATCATCAAAATCATTATTGAATTCGTGTTCATCGCCCCACACCTTTGGTGTGATAGGCTCTAAATCTGCCTGTATTGTATCCCATTTAGTCATTAGTTATTTTCCTCTCTTACGCAATCGCAAGCGTCAATGGTGTAGTCATTGTTATCGCCATAGAATAGATAGCCTACTCCGTGGCAAGCCTTACAATCAAATTTTAGTGTTTGATACATTTTCATTTAGTTTATCCTTTCGTTAGTTGAGGTCTTATTTGCTAGGCTCACCCTTTCGGTTTATTTGCTAGGCTCATACCTCTTATTTAGTTATAGTGGAATACTATCCGATAGCACCGACATTTTCAAGCCGACACGCTAGGGTGTAGGTGTGAGGTTAGTCACACGCTACGGCTACGCTGCGATAGGTGTAGCCACCTGTATTCTTGCGTATCTCTACTAGATACGCCTCAGCGTTTTCATACCATACGGCATGAGGGTGTTTCTCAGCCGATACGATTTCGCCCTCTACGGAACGGCTACGATAAGGCTTTCCTACTAGTAGGGACTGGACATTGTATAAGTTAGCGGACATTTGCTACCTCTTTCTTTCTAATACGGGAATAATAACACAAGGGAGCGACATTATCAAGACGACACGCCGCATAGGGTGTGTGATTTACTTCACACCCTTAGCATGAGCAAGTTGCTCAGCATAGTCGGGGTCTGATACTGAATCAGCACCAAACTCTAGATAAATATCTAGATAGATTTCGTCATAGTAATCATTGTAGTCCATAGTTAGACCAACCTTTCTTTATCTTGATACCTAGTATCCTACCATAGGGGTCTGACATTTTGGGGTGTTTTTCGGGCGTGTCGCAAAACTATTTTTGTGAATTGCATCACATGGGCGCACTATCCGTTTTGTCCGATTTGTATAAAAACTCGTATCATACAAATTAAAATTATATTAACATTTTCAAAAAACGAATTGACCTGCTCAACTGAAAATGCTATTATGTCCTATATGAAAAAAGATCCGCTTATTGTATATTGGGCTCCATTAACTTCCCCAGAATCAGATTTTTACGGGGAATGGAACATGATGTATCCTGAACCTAATTTACTTATGCATGAGCTTATGGAAAAAAGAAATCGGGATGAAAGAAATAATCGTGGATTTTTACAATGTCCTGCAGCTACAGGAAGATTTAAACATACATATGTTTTTAGAACTGGAATGGGGTCAGAAGTAGACTTTGATTTTACAAATCCATATGATCCAAAATTAGAAATTACTGGAAAGACTTCTGTAGGATTTAAAATTGAAAGACCTTCAGCATTTACGGAGGGCGGATCAATATCATTTAATCAGGGATTTCTTTTCTTTGCAGAAGAACCTACAATTGGAGTATTTAGTCCACCAATGATGCATGAACCTGGATATACAAAATATGGGACCTTAATTCCAGGTAGCTTTGATATTTCTCAATGGTTTAGACCTATGAATATAGAAATACAGACCTGGAAAACTAAAGGTAAAATTATTATTGAAGAAAATGAACCTTTATTTTATTTTGAAGTTTTAACAGATAGAGAAGTAATACTTAAAAGATTTAGATGTAATAAAAACTTAGTTAAATATGCTGATGCTTGTGCACAAGCTCCTGCATATTATGGAAAACATTTACCACTTACTAAAAGATATGAAAAGTTTAAGCAATCTAAAATGAATTCAATAGTCTTAAACGAAATTAAAAATAATCTAGTCGACTAGGATATAATGGCATCTCACAGAGTAGTAATTTGCGAAATATGTGGGCGGGAAATAGAAGTAAGATCTGGCTTTGCCCATGAAACACTAAATAGACATATGAAGGAACATAAGTGAAAGAACAAGCTCCACAATGGGTCATAGAAAGGCTAGAAGCCTATTTACACAATTGTTTAAATGTAGAGGGTAGTAAGTGTTACACCTGGTGGAAACATGATGAATGTTTAGCTTTAGGAATTATTCTATATGATTTTACAGGTGATGATAAATACGCCAATGAAGATATGATTTTTGCATATAAAAGAAGCAAATTGTAAAAAATTATTTTTTTCTTAATTTTAACTTATTAATTAGTCGACTAAAAATATTCTCACGCTTAGGTAAAGCGTAATGCTTTACATAGCGTAATTCTGAAAAATATCTTCTAGGCATAATATAATTTTATCACAAAAAAGCGAAAATCCCTTCGGAGGCGGATCCTAGGGGATTTTCTAATGAATGGGAGAATGGTGGTTCTCAACCAAACACTCCTGTAATAATAACATAAGTGTAATTTGTAGTCAACTACAATACTGGAGAATCTAAAACAATATCCACAGAATCATCTGTGGAATGTGGATGTTCTGCTGTGCAATCTCCACAATTACGACACATGTAATTCACCTTCCCATTTATTCAATGGACATGTAGCATTAAGCAATTGTGTCTTTAGTGGCATAATGCACAGACATTCTTTACATTGTTTAGTTGGTTTAAAAAATTGGGGGCAGGAAGAACAAGTCTCCATTCTTTTCTCTTGCACATTCTTAGGAGCTCTAGGTGTATTTGGATCTAGCAAATCCCATGGTCTAACTTCTCTTGCCATATTAAAATTCTCCTATTGGACAAGTAAAGTCGGAATCTACAAAATACTCCTTACTGTGCTTATCTACCATAGTGCATTTAAGTTCTATATGGCTAAATTCAAGACAGGAATTACAAATTCCCGCCCTAAAATCAGCTAGAAGTTTCTTCTGTACTTGTTCCTGTAGTTGACTCATTTTCTTCCTTAGGCTTAAATGCAGGCATTGGGCCAAGAATATGACCCTGTTCGTGCAGGCTTACAATATTCTGAATAAGTTCTGGTTTTTCTGTCATATGGCTAGTTAGCACGGATATTAGGTCATAAATTCTGGCCAACATAATATATTGAGCCATTTGGAGGTTATCCTCCAGATTGACGTTTTCTTCGCTCATTTTCGTAATACTTTCTAAGATGGCCCCTAGAATATTTTCTAGAGTTTAAATGTTTTCGTATTTTAGTATAGCATATAAAATTGGATACTTCTAGTCCGCCGAGCACTTTTTTAGCGCCCTTATTCAAACTATCTCTCCAAAATTAGGACAGATACAGAAGATCCAGTTTCTCCAACTGCCCACAAATGATCATATGGTCCAAGATCAATTACAAAATTTTCTAGTGGTTCAAGCTTCATTCCAAATGATGTAGATGTCACATTACTTCCGCCAAGAAAAACATGCTTAGAGTTATCTAGATTTTTAACATGTAGAGTTGATGGTCCTTCAACTTCATCAGAAATACTAAGTTTAACTGGTGTGGAGTTTAGAGTATATACTGCAGTTCTTAGCATATGTATATTATATCACTTTCTCTTCTGGCGCCGAGGCACTTTTCGCACTTTCAATTATTGCATATAGTAAATTCGCTATATCTTCTGGTATGACTTTATCGTCTACATTAAGTCTTACCCATGGGCCATAAGAATCCATTCTGTCAGAACCTTGATATACTTGACCAGTTTCTTGATCAATCAAAATCCACTTTTCTGGAACCTTAGTTCTTACTAAAAGTTGAACTGGATCTCTTAATTGTTTAAGAGGTTTTCCATTCTTCAGTATTCTGTTTACCATAGTGTTTTTCTATGTATCTTTCTACTTTTTCATATAAATCTAGTCCAACATAGTTTTTGTATGAACATTCTAAACAGTATAAGAATAGCTGATCTTGATCTGTTAGGTTTGGGTAAAGCATTGATTTGTCTATTGGGCAAAGCAGCGGAGGAACTTTTGATTCCTCCGCCAACTTTTGATAAGCCACGATTACTTGTGTTTTAATTTACTGCCTCTGTCTTTTTTGTTTTAGTTGTCATTGTTAAACACTTTGCAGGAAATTCTTTTAAGAACTCCTTGTATCTTACAGTTCCGTAACTTGGCCAAGAACTCCAGTCCTTGCCTTGCTTCGTCATTCTATAAACGATTTCGGCGTTTAAAATGGGGTTAAATAGGTTAGAATTGGAAGTGAGACCATATTGATCTCTTCTCTCAACTCCGAGGTCATCAAGCATGTTTACTTGGAAAATCCCGTATGAGTTGTCCCCTGTTTTTCTGTTTCCGTTATGAGCAAGCGGTCTTCCGTTGGACTCTGTTTTTGACACAGCCCACGCTTTTTTTAGAGCCTGACCTTCAAAGCCAGCAATGCTCAAAACTTCAACAAGATCGCAGTGACTTAAATCAGTTGCTACTGAATAAGCCTCTACTTTTTTCTGTAATTTTTCAGCAGCTAATTGCTCCTGAATTTTTACAGCATATGCAGGTCCATCTGTAATTGATACTAAATAAACTGCTACCATAAACAAAACGAATATGGTAGAATTACTAAGTACTTCATACAAACGTTTTATATTTTTCTCCATAGGTTGTTACCTCCTAAGAGACAGTAAATATAATAATACTAAACAAAGTATGGGCTTGTCAAGTTAGTCGACCAGAAAGATATTATGGATATTTCTTATTACACAGTAAAAGCGGGATTAAATCCAGCTGTGGGATTTGGTTATGCTGGTCAAAATATAGTTAAATCATTACAAAGTTTAGGACACAAAGTAAATTTTGCAAATCCAAAAGCAGATTTACAATTAATGTTTACTCAACCTGACAATTTTAAATTTCATAGAAATCAATATCAAATTGGATATACACCTTGGGAATCTACTTCAATGGATCCAGCATGGGTTGAAAAATTTAACCTATGTGATGAAGTATGGGCAACATCTCAATGGACAGCAGATGTTTTTAAAGCAAATGGTGTTGAAAAAGATGTTAAAGTTTACAGACATGGAATTGAAAGTTTTTGGAAACCAAAGAAAAGAATTCTAAAAGATGATGGAGTTTTTAGATTTCTTCATATTGGTGAACCAGCTCCAAGAAAAGACGGACAATTAGTAGTTGAAACTTTTATTAAATTGTTTGGTAATAACCCAAAATATCACTTAACAATCAAGGCGCATCTATTTAATACTATTAGAATATATAATAATTATAATATATTATCTTTACCTAATATATATAATAATATATCAATTATAACAGAAGAGTATGACACTAGTCAACTCCTATTTTTATATCACTCTCATCATGCACTTGTTTATCCAAGTTGGGGAGAAGGATTTGGATTTATCCCTTTGCAAGGTTTAGCAACTGGTATGCCAGTAATATCAACTTATGATTGGGCAGATTATAAAGAATTTTTAGGACCTCTAAAGTTAAAGTCAACATTGACAGATGAGAAGTTACCTAAATCTGTAGGACATACTTATGTTGGAAAAATGTTTAAACCCAATAAAGAACATCTTGAAGAACTTATGTATGATGTTGTTTTAAATTATAAAGCTTATTCTGGCTATTATTTTGCACAAGCTGAAAAAATTCATGAAAAATATAATTGGATTCAGTTGACTAAGAATGCTTTTGATCATTTAGAAAAAAAATTTTCTTAACCCCTTGCCCCTATAAAAACTTTTAGGTATACTTAGACTTACCCAAAATAAAATTTAGCTGTAGAAAAACGGCGGAAAGAGTACTCTAAAAATGTCAAGAACTATTGAAAACCCATATGAAAACTTTATTGCATTGTCAAGATATGCAAGATGGCTGTCTGATGAAAACCGTCGTGAAACATGGGGTGAAACTGTAGATAGGTACTTTGACTTTATGCTTTCCCACCTTAAAAACTTTAATTACTACCCAGACCTCAAACTTGTTGAGGAATTAAAGCAAGCGGTTTATGATAGAAACGTAATGCCTTCTATGAGAGCTGTTATGACTGCAGGTGCAGCATTAGATAGAGACCATGTTGCAGGATATAACTGTTCATTTGTTCCAGTTGATTCCCCAAGATCATTTGATGAAACAATGTATATCTTGATGTGTGGAACTGGTGTTGGATTCTCTGTTGAATATAAATATGTTAATAAGCTTCCTGCCGTCCCAGAATCATTTGAAAAATCTACAACTACAATTGTAGTAGAAGATTCTAAGACTGGTTGGGCAAAGTCTTATCGTGAACTTCTTGCAATGCTTTGGGCTGGACAGATTCCTTCTGTAGACGTTTCTAAACTTCGTCCAGCAGGTGCACGTTTAAAGACAATGGGTGGTCGTTCTTCAGGCCCACAACCACTTATTAATCTTTTTGATTTTACTATTGCTAAGTTCAAGCAAGCAGCAGGTCGCCAGTTGAAGCCTATTGAGGCACACGATATAATGTGTAAGATAGGTGAAGTTGTAGTTGTTGGCGGAGTACGTCGTTCTGCAATGATTTCTTTGTCAAACATTAATGACATTGAAATGGCAGCAGCAAAATCAGGTAACTGGTGGGAAAACAATTCACAACGAGCTTTGTCAAATAACTCAGTAGCATATTCTCGCAAACCAGAGATGGAGCAGTTTATTGCTGAATGGAAAAACTTATATGACTCAAAATCTGGTGAGCGTGGCATATACAATGTTGCCGCTGCTCAAAAGCAAGCAGCAAGATGGGGAAGAAGAGATCCTGAAATTCACTACGGAACTAACCCATGCTCAGAAATTATCCTTAGACCTTATCAGTTTTGTAATTTATCCGAAGTTGTAATTCGTGAAAAAGATACTGCTAAAACAGTAGCAGAAAAAGTTAGATTAGCTACAATTCTTGGAACTTGGCAATCAACACTTACAGACTTTAAGTATCTTCGCAAAATATGGAAAGATAATACAGAAGAAGAACGCCTACTTGGTGTATCTCTTACTGGTCAGTTTGGTAATAAATTCTTTTCTGGAAAAGAAGATCTCAAAAAACTATCAGAAGTTTTAGAAGGCCTTCGTGATTATGCAAGAGATACAAATAAAGCAGAAGCAGCAAAAATTGGTATTAACGAATCTGCTGCTATTACATGTGTTAAGCCTTCTGGAACGGTGTCACAGCTTGTAGGAGTTTCTTCAGGAATGCATGCATGGCATTCTCCATATTACATTCGCACTGTTCGTGGAGATAAGAAAGATCCTTTATCAACATTCTTAAAAGAAGTTGGAATTCCAGTAGAAGATGACTTTATGAAACCAAATGACACTTATGTGTTTTCATTTCCAGTAAAGGCACCAGAAGGTGCAATTACAAGAGATCATTTGACCGCTATTGATCATTTGAATACATGGCTTGTTTATCAACGTGCATGGTGTGAGCATAAACCATCTATTACAGTGTCTGTAAAAGAAGATGAGTGGATGGAAGTTGGTGCTTGGGTATACAAGCATTTTGATGAAGTATCAGGTATTTCATTCCTACCACATTCAGATCATTCATATAAGCAAGCACCTTATCAAGAAGTAACAGAAGAACAGTATCTTGAATTGTTAGCAAAGATGCCGTCTTCTATTAGGTGGGAAGATTTGTCATTCTATGAAACCGAAGATGGTACTTCAGGAACACAAACTTTAGCCTGTACATCAGACGGAAATTGTGAAATTGTAGATATATCCGCTTGATGGTAGAATATAAATATGGGTAAACCCCATTAAGGAGAAAATATGGCAACGAAAAAGAAAGCAGAGGCACCAACAATGGATCTAGGAAAAGAAGCAAGCAAAGCTCTTGCAATTCTAGCAAGCTATGGTCGTTCATTTATGGCGGCAGCATTAGCACTTTATATGACAGGAAATACAAATCCAAAAGATTTGGCAATGGCTGGAGTAGCAGCTGTAGCACCAGTTCTATTAAGAGCTCTTAATAAAAACGACAAGGCTTTTGGCCTAACTAAGTAAATACTTTAGGACGGTCCCTATGCTAAAATGAGCATAGGGACTTTTCTATTTAATAAGGTGGTATTGTGGCATCAACAAAAAATTTTGAGGTAGACCAAGGGGCTACTTTTTCTTTTCAAATTGAGTATCTAGACTCAAATGATAACCCTATTGATCTAACTGGTTCCACAGCCAAAATGCAGATACGTGATACAAAAGGCGGAAAGCAACTAGTTACAACTTTGTCTACTCCATCATCTAATGGAATAAATATTGCTGGTAATATGATTACAGTTACTATTCCTGCTAATGCAACAAATAAATTAATTTTTCCAAAATCAGCTTATGACATTCTTGTCACAGATACAAACGGTAATAAAATAAGAATCCTTGAAGGATTTTTAACACTAGATAGGTCGGTGACAGTATAATGGTAGAAAAAGTAATAGTACATGAAAATGTAAACAAAGTTGTTATTGGAGATGTTGGAGCCCAGGGTCCAAGAGGAAAAGGTATCCTAAATGGAAATGGAGCCCCATTAAATACTATAGGTCTTATTGGTGATTTTTATTATGACAAAGATACAACAAGATTTTATGGTCCAAAGCCTTCCGACCTTTCTTGGGACGGAGCCCCAAACTACCTTTTGAATACAGAAGTTGCCATGGTATATCCTTGGGAGCTTGCACAAGTTACAGGGCCAGTAAATGGCGTATATTCTGTAACAATTTATCACAATCTACAATTTCATCCAAACGTGACTGTTAAATCTAGTAGTGGTGACGTATTGGAAACAGGAATAGACTATAATAGTATTAATGTCCTGACGCTAACTATGGCTCAGCCATTTTCAGGGACAGCATACCTGTCCTAAAAGAGGAGTAACAAAACATGGCAAGAAAGTTTTTAGTAAGTTTAGATCTCACAAAGAATGAGTTGTTGAATGCCCGCATTCAAAATTTACCTTCTTCTTCTAAACCACAAAGTCCTGTAACTGGTCAAATTTATTATGACAGCACGGACAATTTCCTTTATTTCTGGAACGGAACTACTTGGCTAAGAGCCTCTGGTGATTTTGGCGCAGGCGGACAAACTACATCTCTATTTTTTGGTAATACAAAATCTGATGGAACATCTACATCAGTTGCTCGTGCAGATCACACACACGACATTCCAGATATCCTTGGTGAGCCTGGAGAAATTACAGTATCTAAGGATCCAATATCTGGCGATGCAACAATTGGACTTCCAAACACAACAGTAACAGCTGGAAGTTACGGTTCACAAACACAAATCCCAACATTTACAGTTGATAGCACAGGTCGTTTGACTGCAGCTGGTCAAGTAAATGTTGCAACTACTCTTACTGTAAAAGATGATAACGATACAGTTGTTTCAATTGATCTTCTTACAGAAGGATTAAAAGTTGAAGGCGGAGAAGGCATTGATGTAACATCAGATGCTGCTAATAATAAGATAACAATATCTGCAGAAGATGCAACTCATACAAATAAAGGTGTTGCAAGTTTCCCAGCCACAGACTTTGAGGTTGTTTCTGGTTCAGTAACAATTAATAAAGAGCGTGTAGAAGACATTGTAAATGATCTTGTTGCTGCAGGCGAAGGCATTGATGTAACTTATGATGATGTAAATAACAAACTTCAAATTGATGCCGAAATTGCAACAACAACAAATCGTGGTGTTGCATCATTTGCAAATGCTGATTTTACAGTATCTGATGGCGCAGTTTCTATCAAAAATGTAAACCTTGGTTCACAAACAACTGGTGATTATGTAGCTGGAATTCAAGGAACAACAAATGAAATTGAAGTAACCAACTCAGGCGGAGAAGGCTCAACAGTCACAATTGGTTTGCCAAACGATGTAACAATTGGCAATAATCTTACAGTTAATGGAAACCTAAATGTATTAGGAACAATTAACTCAGTAAATACAACACAGGTTAACATTGAAGATAATAAGATTAACCTTAATTCTAATCTTTCAGAATCTGCTACACCAACAGTTGATGGCGGATTTATTATTCACCGTGGTGCAGAAGAAGATGCACTATTAACATGGAATGAGACAGATGATCGTTGGCAGATTGGTCTAGACAATGGTCGTCAATATGCAATTGCTCGTAAGTTTGCAGCAGATCTTTCTACAACCGCACAATATGTAACAGTCAGTGGCGGAGGATCAGTATTCGTAGTAGACCATGGACTAAATTCAAGAGATATCAGCATTCAGGTTTTTGAAACAGCAGCTGAATGGAACAATGTTGAAGTAGATACAGAAAGAACAACATTGAATACAGTTACAGTTAGGTTTGCAACAGCACCAGCAAACGGAGCATACAGAGTAGTTATAACGGGATAACAAATGGCAAGACAATTTTTAGCAACCCTGTCACTGCCAACACTTCCAGATCATCCAACTGATGGACATGCTGGATCTTTATATTTTAATACAAATATGAATGCATTAATGATGCATACTGGTTCAGAATGGATGCCAGTCAATTCTTCACAATATGTTTTAGAAGATCATATTCATACATATGATGGACCAGTTCATACAGTAATTGCAGGATCTTACAATCCAAATCTTAGCGTTTTTGATGGCGGAAGTTCTAACCAACAATATAATAGTGATACATCACTTGATGGAGGCAATTCATAATGGCAATTAGAATTCAAATGCGTAGGGATACACAACAAAATTGGTATGATAACAATCCAATTTTAAAACCAGGAGAATTAGCATTATCTTTAGATGTTGGAAGATTTAAAGCTGGATTTTCAGAAACATCAAGATGGAGAGATTGTTATTATCTAAACGTTCTTCCATCAGAACTTGCTGAAGCAGCACAAGATGCAATTGGTTTAGCAGTAAATCATTCTGATCATTCTCACATAACTGTTACTTATAATGATGCAACAAATAAATTTGTTTTTGCAACTGCCCCAGAAGTTGTTTTATCTGGCGGATTAAATGACACGCTAGAAGATTACGTTACCCTTGCTTACTTTACAAATTTACTAGATGACTTAAATGGTATTCCACAATTAGATAACGCTGGTTTAATTAAAGATTCTCAAATTTCTACAAATATTGCTAGAGTTGCATCTCCTACATTTACTGGTACAGTTGGCGGCATTACAAAATCAATGGTTGGACTTGGAAATGTAGATAATACATCAGATGCTAATAAGCCTGTATCTACCGCAACACAAACAGCACTAAACTTAAAAGCTAATTTAGCAAATCCATCTTTTACTGGAACAGTTAATACAGGAAATCTTACAGTTTCTGGAAATTTAACAGTTACTGGGTCTACAACAACTCAATCAACACAAAACCTTTCTGTTGCAAACCCTTTAATTTATGTCGGTGAAAATAATCAAGCAAATATTATTGATATTGGTATTGTTGGAAGTTTTAATAACGGAACTTATCAACATTCAGGACTTGCAAGAGATCACGAGCAAAACAAATGGAGACTTTTTAAAGGTGTAACAACAGAACCTTCAACTGTAATCAATTGGACACAAGCTTTGGCAGACGACCTTGTTGTTGGAGGACTTAATGCTACAACTGTATCAGCATCAACATCTATTACCTCTCCTTCAATAACAGCATCAACTCTTTTAACAACAAATAATTTAACAGCTACTGGTACAGTAACATTTCCAGACGGAGCAATTAAAAGCTCAGAGTTAATGTGGGAAGCATATGCATCAGAAGCAAATCTTCCAGCCGCAGCAAATAAACATGGTATGTTTGCACACGTACATGGAACAGGTGCCGCATATTATGCACATGCGGGAGGGTGGTATAAGCTTGCAAAAGTATCAGATATTGATGCTAACAACTTAACAACAATTTCTCAACAGACGGCTTCTTACACACCAGGTCTTGCGGATGCTTTTAAGCTCATTGAAATGACAACAGGAATATTAACTATTCCAAGCGATCTTACAGCTAATTTTCCAGTAGGAACATACTTTGAAGTTTTGCAAACAACTGGCACACAAATAACAATTAATGGCGAAGGTTTTACGCCTAATGCAACACCAGGATTAAAGCTCCGCACTCAATGGAGTAGCGCCACATGTTTAAAGCGTGGGGCAAATTCTTGGGTCGTATTTGGAGATTTGGTTGCATAATGTCAGGAAAATCATCTCGTCGTCGTAAGATAACAACTAAAGTTTCTATCCCTAATTTGTCTGGTAAAACAAGATCTGAAGCAGAATCAATATTGGCTGGCCTAGGATTAAATTATTCGTCATCAAGTTCAGTTACAAATTATTCTGCAGAAAGCAACAAGTTTAAATCTTATAGCGGATTTTCAGAAAATCAAATTGTTCCACGTGGAACAACTGTTAACTTTGTTTATAATGCTTATGAAGGAATTTCAGTTCCTAATGTTTATGGACTTAGCGAAACAGCTGCTAGAGCAGCAATAACTGGAGCTGGACTATTAGTTGGAACAGTTTCTGGAACAAGTGGATCAGATAGCGGATTAGATCAAAAAATTACATCACAAAGCATTTCTGCTGGTAGTTTAGTAGATGCTTTAACTACTGTAAATTTAACATTATATACTTATGTTGCTCCGTATTATAATCCATATAGCAATCCGCCTCCATATGGAAATTCGCCTCCTTCAGGGCCACCAGCAGGGCCACCAGCAGGGCCACCAGCAGATCCACCAACTGCTCCACCAGCAGATCCTCCATATATACCACCAATTGTATTGCCACCATCAACTTGGAAAAGTTTAGGCGTACATACTTTGGTCAGAACTCCAGATGGACTAGTTGCTGCTGGAAGTTTAAAAGTTGGCGATGTTTTGATTTCAGCAAATATTGAGGGAGTACCATATTTGTCTACTCCAGAATCTTATCAAAGTATTTACAATTGGACAGAAACTAATCCACAAATTGAATATACTACAACAAACGTTGTTATGATTCATCAAAAAATGGGAGATACAGTTGTAGCTATAAATGGAGATATTTTTTCACAATACCACTACATTTTAATAAAAAGAGATGGTCTTGCAAGATTTATAGCAACTGCTGATATTGTAAATACCGATGAAATTTATAGTTATGCTTCAAGTTCATTTGAGCCAATAACAATGCTGCAATCAGTTCCAGTTTCACATGAAATTGTATCAATTGACTGTGAGCCTTACGATATATTCTTTACTCAAGAAATGCTTGTTCACGACTCGGTTTCGATATAAAATGTTTAAAAAAAAAATAAGTTCAAATTTATTTTTAGATAAATATCCAGAAAAATTAAATAGTTATTGGATTCAAATAACTGAGCTTAAAAACAACAATATTATAAAATATTGTGTTGCATTTTATAAAAATAAAAAATATCCTTCTGGAACAATAATTGTTTCTAATTATATCTCAAATGATTATCCAGACCTTTATTTAACAATAGATAAAAATTTATTAGCAAATCGTGTTTATACAAGTCCAGAGCTTAGACCATCTGGCGCATGGAAGTGGATAGGAGTAATAACACGTTTATTCTTTTACAACAATATGGGGCAACAAAAAATTGACGTTCCTTCTAAAAGAAGTTTTATTGCAGATATTGCTTATAATAATACAAAAAAAATTTTAAAAGAAAAACATATATATAAAAAAAATGAGGTTAAAAAAATTTTTGAATTGACAGAACCTCCAAGAGATTTTTTATATCCTGCCGTGTGGTATAATAAAAGAATAAAAAGGATATTAAGCAATGAAAATAGTTAAGTATTTAAACAATATAGTTTATGTTGAAAATGTTGTTAAAGACATAGACTTTTCTTCAATTTCTTACGAGCTTAAAAACGTCCTTTTGGGCCAAGACAATATTTATGAAGCCGACATAGATCTTGCAAAAAATGATACAAATTTAAAATCAAAAACATTTTTTTATAAAGCTGTTTTTAAAGCAATGTACAGCTATCTTAGAGAACTTGAAATAAAATCACCATTGAACTTGTGGATGAAATTTGAAAATCATTTTGTTCAAGTCCCAGGAACAGAAGACCCACAAATGAAACAAAGGTGTGCAGCTTTTGAAAAAGACTGCTATGTTGTTTTATTTTGTTTAAATACAATAAATAACGGCGGATTTATTAGCTTGCCACATCAAAATTTTTCAATACAGCTAAAAGAAAATACAATGCTTATATTTCCAAGTGGGAAAGAATATGAATATGTTATTCAAAAAATTGGAGGATCTGCAAATAGAAGTTTTATAGAAATGGTTGTAGGATGAAAGAATTTAAAATTGAAAAAGTTTTTGAACAAGACTATTTTAATGAAATACAAAATTATTTTAAAAATCATTTCTTTTTAAAAAATGCTGAGTATGATTTTTATAACAGCAAAAGAATAGACTCATTTGACGATCAAGTTCTTCAAGAAATTTTAAACAAATTGCATGAGCCAGCAAAAATATGGTTCAACAATAAAAACATAGTTCCAACGTATGCAATATTTTCAGAGTACTCTGGAAAACAAGCGCATTTAAATCCACATGTTGACTCTGGTCCATGCACCTATACTTTAGACATAGGTCTTTATCACAATGAGCCTTGGCCATTAATAATTGAAGGAAAAGAATATCTTTTTTTAGAAAATGAAGCTATTGGTTTTTATGCAAATGATCAACAGCATTGGAAACCAGAATTTCCTGATCCTGAAAACAATAGGGTTGGCATATTACTAATTCATTATGTAGATAGTAACCATATGTGGTTAACTTTAAAACCAGAAGTACAAAAGCTTATAAGACAAAGAATTAAAACTTTATCATGATTAAAAAAAATGTAAATGTTAAAGGCATTAAAGAAAAAATTGTTTCTACTTTAAATGATACAGATAGTGTATATTTTTTTAATTCTGGAAATGCTGCTGATTTTATAAAAAAGGCGCCGTCTTATAACCCTACCCAATTCAATGTATTTGGCATATACGATTCTGACATATTTAATCTTTATAAAGAAATAGTAGCAATGTTAAAAAATGAATGTTTAAATAAGGAAGTTTCTTTTAATAAATCAGAATATTATATTTCTTCAGATTATTTTAATGGGCTTGTAAATAAAAAATTTATTTACGATTTTGGCGGAATAAACATTCCATGCTTCAATGGTTTAGTTTCTTTACAAAAAGAAGAATTTTTTGTATACTTAAATAAAGAAAAAGAAAGTGTTGCTGAAGGCACAATCTTACTTTTTGAAGCGGGACAAGAAATTCAATACGAATCCACAAAAATTGAATGTATATATTTTAATATTGCTCCAGTTTTTATGCTTCAAAATCAGTACCCATTCAAATGGATTCCAATAGGAGTATAGATGGCAAAAGAAGACATTAAAGTAATATACGACTTCATTACTGAAGAAGAAAGATCTATGCTTTTAGATTATGAAAAAAGATTAACTGAAAAAAATTTATGGGAAAAAAGAAATCATTCTGATCCTGATAATCAGTGGACCAACAGATATTTATCAATTATTCATTTATTAATTTCAGAGGCAGGGTTTGGAACTGAATATGACATAAAGATTGCAAAAAAGCTTTGGGAAATAGAGTCAAGAATTAGAGAACAAATTAAACAATCTTGGAATTTAAAAAAAGATATTTGGCCAGACTGCTTTAACTTAATACGTTGGCCACATGGACAAGCACAGCCACCACATTCAGACTATGAAAATTTTAATAGACTTCCGCATATTTGGAACTGGAGAGATATTGGTTGTGTTCTGTATTTGAACGATGACTTTGAAGATGGACATATTTATTTTCCACAACATGATCTTGAAATTAAAATTGTAGCTGGCATGCTAGCATTTTTTCCAGGAGATATTCATCATGCTCATGGGGTCAAAGAGGTAAGAAATGGAACGAGATATACTTTAAACACTTTTTATACCTTTTCAGAAGAACATAAATTTGAAGTAGATTTTAATAGAGAGTATGGCAACTGGTAATGGCACACGACATAAAAGTTGAAACAAAAAGGTGGCAAATAAGAAAAGTTGTAAATCTTTCAATTACCTCTATAAGGGTAAATACTATACTTAATGCAGCTGGTAGATACGAGACTGCTGTTTTTCATACAGATGATCAAGGAAATATAAGAGACATCGGAATTAAATTTTATAAAAAGCACGAATCTATGCAAGAAGCAATAGATTTTAATAACTTTTTTTGCCAAAAATTAAAATCAGAAAATTTTGAGGGCTTGGGTATAGACCAGTTTTTTAAAAAACTAAATGTTATTTTTGCTGACTTTATATATGCAGAAGGACCACATTGTTATATTATGCCTTCTAAAAACCCTCCAAACGTAGCCATTGGCCAAAAACAAGAAGATATGTAGCCTAACTGTTATGTTGGTATAATTGTAGGTATGGAGACTTTATATCCCGCCCAGATTGATACATATACCCAGCCGCTTGCAACCAATTCAGTTCAAGAGGTTTCTCACTCTGCACAACATAGAAGGCTAAATGATGCAGTTTATCAAATTCAATTAAAGCTGGGAATAAATAATTCTACAGATCCAAGTTCTATTGAAAACAGATTAACAACTCTTAAAAATTTTGTAGACTTACAAGGTGTAAATCTTGGGCAACTAGAAGATAGTCTTGGCGATTATGTTCCACTTACAGTTTATGAAGGTGATAAAGGAGTTGCTGGCGGACTAGCAACACTTGATCTTTCTGGAAAACTTACTGCGTCTCAAATACCTTTATCAATTGCTTTAGATGCTCAAGCAAAAGCAGATGCTGCTTTATCAGCAGCTGGTTTATATACAGATGAAAAAATAGCTGATCTTATTGATTTTGCTCCACAAGCTTTAGATACTTTAAATGAACTTGCTGCTGCATTAAATGATGACGCTAATTTTGCTGGCACAATGACAACAGCGCTTGCTGGCAAATCTCCAGTAGGACATACACATACATCTTCAAATATTACTGATTTTGTTGAAGCTGTTCAAGATGCTTCAGCATTGTTATTTAACCATGCAAATCATAATAATGTTACAGCAACATATGATGATGAAAATAATAAAATAGTTTTAAGCGTTACACCACAGTTAACTCAAGAGCAGGTACAGGATTATATTGTTCCGCTTTTCCAAAGCGCTAATAACAAAAATATGAATATTCTCTATGACGATGAGAATAATACTTTAATTTTAGAAGCAATTACAGAGCCATCAAAAGCAGTAATGTCTAATACTGCACCTGCAAATCCAGCACATGGAGCTTTTTGGCTTGACACAGATGAATTTAGAAGCGGTGTAAGAGCGCTTAAAGTATACAATGCATATCCAGCTGCTTATAAAGGCCCATATGACAATGGCTACGATTATCAACCAGGAGATATAACATCTTATACTGGATCTTTTTACATAAGAGTTGGTGAGGCAAACACAGGATATCCTCCTGGAACTTCATACTGGGAACCATATTCTTTTACACCAAATTGGGAATATGCTTCAACAGCTTTAGGTTTAGCAACAGAAAATGTTTGGGTTTCTAAAAACACATTTACACAAGGTGTAATTATTGGAACAAATACTGCTCCATCTAATCCAGTAGAAGGACAGATATATTATAATCTTGCTGCAGAAAAACTTAGAGTATTTGATGGATTAGTTTGGAAAGATGTATCTGGAGGTGCTGGCGGCGGTGGAGGACTTCCAAGTATTTCCACAGATGGAACACAAACCCCAGCAACTTTATTTTTTGGAATGATTGCTCCTCCAAATGCAGCGGCATTAGAAGGAGATATTTGGTTTGACGTAGATGACCTCGGAATGCCTTATGGACAATTTTTTACTGGAACAACTGCTCCAGATCCAACCCAATATGAATTTTGGGTTGATCCAAATCCAGCTCCAGGAGAATTAATTTATTCTGCTGATGAACCAACAACTCCACAATATGAGGGAGAGCTTTGGATTGATACAGATGATTATGAAGGACAATTAGTAGAAGTTGGTTCTAGCGCTCCAAATCCAGACAATGTTCAACTTTGGGTAGACGTTAACGATTTAGATACTCCATCTTATTATACAAACTTAGTTTTTACTAGTTATCCAAATTATGCCGCTTTTCCAGTGGCAAGTTCAAAACCAGGCATGCTTGCTGTAGATTCTTCAACTGGCCTAGTATATATATCAATTAATAATACTTGGGTGGTTCAGCCAAATGAGGTTCAAGAATCTAGGACAAGAATTCAATCTCAAAGCACACAGGCCTTAATGTGGATGGGCTTTTTATAAAAACTTTGGTATACTTTGTAAAGGAGTAAATACATGTCACTAAAAAGATGGGACGGCTCTTCTTGGGTTGTCGTAGCAGGTTCTAGACCAGGCCCACAGGGTCCAACTGGTCCGCAAGGTCCAGCAGGTACAAATGCTACAATATCAATTGGCACAGTAAATACAACTAATGCTGGAACAAATGCAACTGTTACAAATAGCGGAACTGCTTCAGCAGCAATTTTAAATTTTAACATTCCAAGAGGCGCAACTGGTGCACAAGGAAATGTTGGTCCTCAAGGAATTGAGGGACAAAGAGGAAGTAAGATTTATACTGGACTCAATGCACCAACATCACTAAATCCAGCTCCAGTAAATTTAATTGGAAACGATCAGTATCTAGCAACATCAACTGGAAACTGGTATATATATGATGCATCAGGATCTGGTGCATGGTCATTACAAGGAAATATAAAAGGTCTTAAAGGTGACAAAGGTGATACGGGTGCCACTGGCCCAACTGGTCCTTCAGGAAACGTAGTAGCAAATGAAATATACGCAAAGACAGATGCTTTGCAAGTAGATGCTCTACTTAATCTTGGAATATACTATCCAAAGTATACTTCAACATTAACACAAACACAGTTGAACAGTAGATTTGCAGCAAGCAGTTTCTTATTTTAGGAGAATAAAACATGGCTAGAAGACAGATTGAGGATACATACTACAAGTTTATTCCTACAACTAATACAATAACAATCCCTAGGGTAATTAAGCCAGAAAGATTAATGCTTATTACCAACGTAACAAAAAACATTGTTATTTATAACTTCTCAGACCCAAATCTTGGCTATGTTTCAGTAACTCAAAATAATACAAACAAAAATCAGCCAGGAACAACGATTGTCCTCGAATATAACTGTGCATCAATGCTTAGTACAGACAAGCTTGCAATTGTTTATGATGAAATAGCAGAAACAAATACATTTGAACCAGTACTTTTAGATGCTGTGCAAAAACTAAGAGTTGCAGCCCCACAATCATTGATGGATACCGACTTTGAGTACGGAGTTCAGCCTTCAAAGTGGGAAGCGCTTGTAACATGCTCTAATTACCCAACATTTTTCTCAAGAACAACAGGCGGAAACTCATATGACATTATTTCAATTAATGGAGATGGCGTTTCTCCAAGATCAACAGTTACAGTAACAACAGCTTCTAACCACGGTCTTGTCAACGGAGACATTGTTTCTGTGCAAGAAACCACATCTTCTCAGACAGCTGATGGTACATATCCAATAACCGTAATTGATGCAACATCATTTTCATATCGTGCAAAAGGAGTAGTTCCAGCACAAACAATTAAAGATGGAAATATGACTGGTGTATACGGCGGAGGAATTTATGATAACTCACATATTACTGGAGGTAACGTTGGATCTTATGGTTCTTGGTCAGCAATTTCAGATCAAGCAGCATATTCAACAATTACAGTAACAACTCCTAGACCTCACGGATTGTTGCCAGGAACACCAATTCTTATTAACGATCTAACAAGTCCAATTGGTGGCATTCAGTTTATTACAAACGTTTCTGCACCAAATCAATTTAAATTTCAACTTACTACACAAGCAACTCCAGTAACAAATCCAATTGCAACAGCAAATATTGGTTTGTTTACTAGACCAGAAGGATATGTAGACCATAGACCTTTTGACGGTGGAGTTATTATGACTACTGCTAATAACGTTTGCGGTGTACAGACAGTTCGTCAAACTCGTCGCTACTTCCGTTATCAATCAGGTAAGTCAATTCAATTTTCAACTGGTGCAAAATTAACACCAACATATGATATTGATACAATTTTCTGTTCAAGCAATGCTGTAGGTATATCATTGGTTACAGTTACAACTCGTCAGGATCACGGTTTACAACCAGGAGCAACAATTAGAGTTGAAGGTGCAACTGTTACTGGAGACTACAATCCTTGGAATGGAGACTTTATTGTAGGAGAAGTTCTTGGAACTAACTCATTTAGATATTCTATGCTTCTTACACAAGTTCTTCCATCAACAGATCAATTCCCTGGCGGAACAGATGTAAATATTACTGTTGTTAAATGGAAGGGTGCTGCAACAAGATGCGGGCTTTATGATGATCAAAACGGATTTTTCTTTGAATATGATGGAAAAGAATTCCACTGTGTTCGTAGATATACAAAGAAAGAACTATTTGGTCGTGTAAACGTTGTACAATTCTCAAATTATGTACAAGGTACAAATACAAGATTTAGAAAACAGCTAACTGTTGGAGAGCAAATCACTATTAGAGGTGCTCATTATAAAGTTATTCAGATTAACAATGATACAGAAATGTATATTTCTCCAGCATATAGAGCTCAAACAACAACTTCTGCAAGATATTTGAAGATGGAAACTGTTAAGGTTCCACAGTCACAATGGAATATTGATAAAATGGATGGAACTGGTCCTTCAGGATATGTTCTAGACCCAGCTAAGATGCAGATGGTTTATATTGACTATACTTGGTATGGTGCAGGATTTATTAGATTTGGATTCAGAGCAGTAGATGGAAATATCTACTATTGCCACAAGATGGCTAACAACAACGTTAACACAGAAGCTTATATGCGTTCTGGTAACTTGCCAGCTCGTTATGAAGCCGTAAATGAGCCTACAAAATTTGCTCGTCTAGTTTCAGGCGGAACTGCAATTAGCGGTGCTAGCTTAATGCCTACAGAAATTTCAATGTATGTAGACAATGTTGATTTCTGGCCTTCATCTGGATATCTAATGATTAAAGATGATCAAAACTGTGAAATTGTTTCTTATTCATCAATTGGAGCATACAATGCTACAGCAAGGGGCTGGCTTGTAAACATTGCAAGACGTCAACCTATGTCAATTAATTATTCAGGAAGCATGGTTTCTCTTACTGGAACTTCTGCCAACGTAATATTTAATCCAGATACAACAATTCCAGGCGGTTCAGGAATTGCACAGGTTTCAGTACAGCCAATATCTCAAGAATGTGCTCCAGTTATTTGTCACTGGGGATCTTCAGTCATCATGGACGGAAGATTTGATGATGATAAAGCTTACATCTTTACTGCTGGTATGCAGAGATTTATTCAAATTACTGGTTCTGGTACATTTACAGCAAAGATTGCATCACGTTCAGCATCAGGTGGCGTAGTAACACTTACAACTTCTTCTACACATAATATTCAGCCAGGTTATAACGTTTCTATATCTGGTGTTAATACAGTTGCTTCTGTTACAGCAGCATCTATTACATCAAGCGTAGCAACACTTACAACTTCTGGTGCACATAATATGCTTGTAGGACAAACAGTTACTGTTTCAAACGTAATTAGCTCAACAAATACAATTTATAATGGAACTTATGTTATTACTGCAGTTCCAGCAGCAAATCAAATTAGATATACAAGAGTTTATCCTACCAACACTTCTCACACTGGTTTGGCAGGAACAGTTACAGAATCTTTAACATTTAACGGAACATTCTCTGTATCTTCTGTAACATCAAATACAATTGTTTACTCAATTTCTGACACAACAACATTTGCTTCAGCAGTTGTTGCAGCAGGTACAGCAACACAATCATTTGGTTCTTCTTCAACACCACGTCCACTAGTTTCAATTAGAATTGCTCCTTCAGTAGACAACGGTCTTGGAAGAAACTATGGAATTCGTGAAATTGTAAACCATATGCAGCTAAACTTAAACTCAATTGGTATTCTTTCATCTGGACAGTTCTTGATTCAAGGATTCTTGAATCCAGCAACATTAACTGGACCAAGTATTCCAGGAGATTGGGAAACAGTTAGAGTTCCTGGTGGATCATTAGCACAGGTAATTTACCATGATGGTGGTGGAGTTCCTGGAAATACTATTACTAACCCAACAAATACAATATCTGGGGGAGACCAGGTGTTCGCCTTCTACACAGAAAACTCTGGTGGTGAAAACCTTTCAGTCTCAACATTTGACCTTACAAAAGTAAGAGATCTTGGAACATCAATTCTTTCTGGAAATGGTAACTCTACCGCTCCAGGATATCCAAATGGACCAGATATTCTTACAATCGTAGCAACAAACCTTGGTGCTACAACAGGTAACATTTCTTGCCGTCTGTCTTGGACAGAGGCTCAGGCTTAAAAAGGAGGGCATAAATGCCTAGTTATTCTACGCTATCTAGTCAGATTGACGTATTTAAACAAAAAGTAGATGCCCTATATGCTACAGGAACATTAGACGCAAACTCTTTGTTATTGTTAGCAGAGGCACTAGAAACAATATCCTCAGCTCTTGGAGTAAGCGATATTGTTGGTGCTACAGCTGAAGCAATCACAACACTAAATGCTGCAAGAGATGCTGCAATTACAGTTGTAAATGGCACAGCAAATGGTACAGCAGTTACTAATTTACAAAACTCTTATAATACATTAAACACCGCATACACTAATCTTGCACCTAGAGTTACATCTTTAGAGTCAACTAGCACGTCTCAAACTTCAGCAATTGCTACAGCTTCTGCTTTAGCAGCTTTAGGCGGATGGAACTCTTGGCAGATACATAGTAGCGGAAACAAGGCTTTAGCTGCCGCAGACAGAATATTTGTTATCCCTGGTCCAAATATGACACTTACTCTTCCAGCAACACCGTCACTTGGAAATGCTGTTATTATAGTAGATGCAGCAGGAACTGCTGCAACAACAAACTTTACAATTGCAAGAAATGGTGTTCCAATTATGGGGCAAACTCAAGATCTTATTGTTAATACAAACAATGCCAGACTTCAATTAGTTTATTCAGATAATACTCGTGGTTGGAGGCTCGTATAATGCCTATTTATTATGATGAAGTTGTAAATTCAACAATGAATTTTTCAAATATCACAACAACAGGTCAGACACTTGCAACGTATAGAACTGGAAGAAGAGATTTAGGAACAACAAGCGGTACCGTAAACCTTGATCTATCTTTATCAAATGATTTTACATGTACTCTTAATGGTAATACAACATTTAACATTACAAATACTCCAGCTTCTGGAGTTGTATCTTTCTCCCTACAACTTACTGGTGGAGGATCTTATACAGTATCATTTACAAATGCAAAATATCCAGGAGCAACAGCTCCTTCTTTAACCTCTGGTGGAATTGATGTTATCACATTCGTAACCTACGATAATGGAACATCATGGCGAGGACAAGTAGCAATGAAGGACTCAAGATAATGTACGCACAAGTTATAGATGAAGAAATTGTACAAATTGTTGATGAGCAATCTCTTAGAGAGCTTTATCCATCAACACATTTTCCGTCACCAATTTTGCAACGCCACCTAGAAGGTTTTGACAATTGGTATGTAGTTCAAGATGATCCAACAGTTCCAGAATATGACAACAAAACTAAAAAGGTTGAATTTGTTAGAGAGTGGAACGCAGGAGCAGTAGTTGGCTACTATAAAGTTTTAAACTTAACTAAATCTGAAAAAGATGCCCTTGTAGAATCTAGATGGTCTCAAATAAGATATCATAGAGACAACACAATTGCTTCAACAGATTATTTAATGACATCAGATGTATTTAATTCGTTTTCTGAATCTGATAAAACAAAAATTACATCTTATCGTCAAGCTCTTAGAAATATTACAGACCAAGAAGATCCATTTAATATTACATGGCCACAACTTGGTATTAACTCTATTACTTTAAAGTATAATGTGGAGATTTAAATGCCATTTCCGCAAAACCGATATCTAGCTGGCGCAGGCGGAACAAAGCCATTTTTACTTAGACAGGTTATAACAACTGGTTATGTTTTGGCTGGCTATCAAAATAGCTCACCTTGGACAAACGTTAACGAAGTAACACATTCAACAGATACAACAATTGATAAAGGAAATGTTTTAAATAACTCTTCTGGTTATCCTGGAGGAATGTGCGATGACACATTTGCATATCTACTAAAAGCAAATAACGGTGTTGGTGGAAGCGGCACAAATACAAATAGATATAATATGAGAACAAATTCTTCTGTTACTGGTCCATCTTCTCCATACAATGTTGGAAACTCTGGCACAATTATGCATAAAGAGCAATCTTATGCTTATGGAAAACCATTTGATGGATCAGCAGCAATTATGAGATTTAATTTTGCAACACAATCATGGATGTCAAGCATCGGCGCTTCTTATGGAACAAATGGAGGTTCTGGTGGTTCTGCAGTTTATCATGAAAATGTTGGATGGCACTACGGGGATGGAAATGGTACTGGCGCAGGAGTAAAGTTTACCTTTGCAACAGAAACCCAATCAACTGGTACAATTTATGGTGCTCATGGACAGCAAAAAGGAATTTCTTCAAAAAGAACTTATTTGTATACTGGTAACGAAGGCGATTATGCTGGCGGATACAATTTAAGAAGATGGAATGTTGCTACAGAATCAAACGTTGGAAACGTTTCAAAGCCAATTGGTAACTGCGGAGAAGAAAATTTTGACATGGGGCAGGATTGGCAATTTATGCTTGGAAATTACAACGGTTCACAGAATAACAGATCTTGGAGATTTAGTTATACAACAGACACAGGATATGAAGGCGGAGGCGGAATGCAGTCAAAAGGTGTTGGCGGCAGAAGCTCAGCGTATTCAGCATATCGCTCTTAACAGATAGGTAGATAAATGAGATATATTAACGATTTAACGTCGGACGTTTCTGGCTACACAAAAGACCAGAAAGACATTCTTTTGTATGCAGCAAATAGACAATGGGGAACTCCTGTATTTAAAATAGATAATTTTGTTGGAGGCTCACAATACACACCATTTGGAAAATTAAGACAGTTACTTCTTGAACTTGGATCTAGAGAAAATTTAATTATTGATCAGGAATTAAAAATAGAACGTACAAGATTAGAAATAGAGCTTGAAGATGAACTAAGACATCAAACAGATTCTCCTGCTCAGAAAAAAATACATGAATTAAATATAAAAGAAAAACAAAGAGTTTTAGAAACTCAAAAAATTATGGTTACTCTTACTTATGAAGAAAGAGATAAGTATATGATGCTTATTGATAGATTTAATGAGTCTGAAGAAGGAAAGTTGCCAGATGGTAGAAAAATTATAGACATAATTGGAAACCATGAAGAAGAAGAAAGATTAGAAGCAGAGCTTTGGGCCGTAAGACTTGGGGCTCAAGCAGGCTACGATTTAATGTTTTATGGCCGTGTAAATAATGGTAATATGGAAGCAATAGATCAACTTCCAAAACCAATTAGAGAACTGGCATTAGAAAATGCAATATCTAAAGCTTTAGAAACCAACCAGCACCTAGAGCTTTTGCAGGGAGAGATTAAAAATAGACTACAACTTGAGTCTGCCCCATCAGCATGGGAAGAGCTTAATTAATGTATTTGATCTATGATGTAGAGGATAAAAGCCCATACATTAAAGAAATAGGCTCATGGAACGGAATCATGGTCGGCGAAATTCATGATTCTTTAATTACATATTCCGTATTGCCAAATGCTGTATATTTAACAAAAGATGTAGCAATGGCCTATAAATTTGTAGCAAAATATAAAGGTTATATAAATGTAAGGCCAAATACAGAAGTTTATGATCAAATAAATAAAGATTTATTGGTGCCTTATAAAGATAAATTTCAATATTTTTTAACAGAAGAAGATAAAGCAAACGCTTGTCTTTTTCAAAAATGTGTAATGTATTTTATGTTAAATAAACATTACAATAACAAGATCAATATTTCTAACAACACACCCTCTTGGTTAAGGGACAATAGTTGGTCATCTGAACATGTCTTACTTCAAAAGAAAAAGTTGGTAGAACAAGAGATAGACTCTTGCCAAGATTGGGTAGAAACTGGTATACTAATGGATAAACGTTTTGGTGTACAACATGACCCAAATATAGCAGCACAACCAATAGACCTGTAGGTAATATGTTTAGCGTACCGCTTAACCCTAAATTAAAAGAAGATCAGTTAAACGACTTTATAAATTTTTTAAAACAATATAAGTCGTACATATACGATTTTTATTTTACTTGTAGAATACCTCCGTTTAATCAGGATGCTATGGGCGACATATTTGTGGGAGATGGAACCCATGAATATTTAAATGAATTGGCATTATATATACAGTCTGAAACTGGAGTTACTGCTTCTGCAGTTTTTAATAATATTGAAGTAAGACCATCTCAAGAAAATTTAGATTTATTTATTGAATCATTTAAGCCTTTATATGAAGCAGGCATTAAATCAGCAACAATTCCTCACACCCATTGGATGGCAACTGGACAAATTAAAAAATCATTCCCAGACCTATTTGTTAAAAATACAATACTTCGTAATGTATCAGAGCCAAGAGACATAGAAAAGTTGGCTAAGGCAGGCTTTGATTATATAAATTTAGATCGTGATTTAATGAGAGACCATGAAAGGCTATTAAGGTTTAAAAAAGCTGCTAAACAGTTTCACGTGAAACTGTCGCTACTGGCCAATGAAAGTTGCTATGGCGGGTGTATAATGATGGATGAACATTATCAGTTTAATAATACAAGATCAGACGGTCCACAGTATTTTAATGACCCCATAAGCAGAGTTTCTTGTCCAAAGTGGGACCATGAAGATTTTGCACATTCTTTAAAGACTGCCAATTTTCCACCTTGGAAAGCAGACTGGGACGAATTTTTAAATGATTTGGGCATAGATGTGATTAAGATGCATGGGCGGGAATCACATACAAGACTTAAAGAAACCATGAATATAATCAGGAGGTATGCAAATAATGAAGAAATTTTATTTGACAGCTTTAATGATTTTATTGAAGAAACTAATATGGTTGATAAACCGATTACCATCTGGCGTAATAAGATCAAAAATTGTAAATTTGATTGCTGGGATTGTGGCTATTGTGACAAAATAATGGCTGCCAAATATGGCAATCATATTAACTCAAAAGTTGCCATGGTCGCACAAGAACTTGTAAATTCAGTAAATGAGCCTGTAGAGATTGACGTTCCTGGGCTTACCAGCACAAGAGTTCAATCTTTTATAAATAAAATTGCTAAACATTCTAAAAAATATTTAGAGGTTGGGTCTTATCAAGGCGCAACTGCGGCGGCAGCATTAAGTGGCAATTCTATAGAAGCATATCTTATAGATAATTGGAAGGTAGCCCCACAATCAGTAAGGCCAGATTGGGACACCCCTAAAACAAACACGGTTGAAGAATTTAAAAATAATATAAAACCATATATTGGAAACAACAAGGTTTACATATCAAACTCAGATATGTTTAAAGTAGATTTATCAAACATTGATAATGTGGATTTATTTTTTTATGATGGACCACATGATGCCAAGTCTACCTATGATGCAGTAAGATATTATTCCAAGGTATTTGCAGAAAATGCCGTTGTCATTTTTGATGACGCTAATTGGACAGAAGTTGTTCAGTCTGCATATAAAGGAATTGTTGATTCTGGATTAAAAATATTGTATAGTAAGAAAGTATTAAATGCTCTAGAATCAGATAAAGACTGGTGGAATGGGCTATATATACTAGTAGTAGAAAGAAAAATAAAATGACAGCATCAGTATTATTTGAAGAATGGTATTACATTCTCATGCTTGGAACTGTTTTGGCTTTATCTTATCAGGCACGTAAGTATGATATTTTTCAGCCGCTTTACTCCTTTGTTGCAAAGAAAGTAAAGTCAAAGAGAGCAGTTATTGCTTTAACATCTGCTATTTCTGGAGTACTTCCAATTAATGGCCGTGTAGTTATTTCAGCTGGAGTGCTAAACACATTGGCTCCAGTTGAAGGAGATGAACGTAGAAAAAAATATGGAGTTATTGATTATTTGGCAACTCATCATTTCTATTTTTGGTCTCCACTAGAAAAAACAGTTATTCTTCCAATGGCAGCTCTTAATATTAGCTATTGGTCATTCTTTGGTTCTACCTGGCCTTTGCTTGCAACAGTTGTTGCATGCACATTGTGGTATATTTTTGGAAAGATCAAAGAAGAAGATGTAGAAATTAATATTCGATCAAAACGGGAAATTCAAAAGTTAGATACAAAGGCTATTGTAAAAGATAATATTATTACATTGCTTATTGTTACTGGTCTATTGATGGCAGGCAATATTGTTGGATACTATAAAGATTCTATTGCTAATCTAATTGGAAATTCTCATACATCCGACGTCCTAATTTTGACCTTAATTGGATCCTTTGTCCTTTCATTTATTTTGGGAAGCAGTGGAAAATTTGCTGGAGTACTTGGAGTCATATTGCCAATTTTTGGTCAGATGTACCTTCCTTTGCTTTTTGCAGTAAACTGGGCTGGATATATCCTTTCTCCTATGCATAAATGCATGATTATTGGAAAGCGTATTTTTGGGTCAGACTTTAAGGACTACTACAGGGTCCTTATTGGAGTAGTCACAGCAGTTGTTGCAGTTGGATTGATCCATACCTACACAACTGGGCTTTAATTGTTCGATACCCCAGTGGCTTCTAGAAGGTCACTGGGGTATAATTAAGAATGTTATAGGTAGGGCGGAACCCTAAACAATAAAATAGTCATGCTATAATTTATACAGGAGAAAAATATGCCTAGTTATGATAGTTTAT
>Ga0255147_1000111_pt1 | contig 34315 bp, 53 predicted proteins | sample Atl_Miss_RepA_8h_FD_183034 | JGI IMG/M metagenome (GOLD analysis project Ga0255147, IMG submission 183034) | Freshwater microbial communities from Altamaha River, Georgia, United States - Atl_Miss_RepA_8h | ecosystem: Environmental > Aquatic > Freshwater > River | place: USA: Georgia | collected... | reverse complement strand
TGAAGCATCTCGATTTGAGCTTCCATGCGACCGATTTGTTGGTTCAGATCATCTGCCATGGCGAACCTCTTATCTTACCAAGGAGTAGCTTTAGTGACGGTATCAGGAGACACTTGCTTTGCAATCTGTCCAGCGATTGCTGTCTCATAAGACGATACCTGTTCAGCACCGAGTGATTCCTTCACCCATCCCGTAACCTGCTCAAGCGTGAGATTGCCGTATTCAGTAAAAGGATCACCGGAAGTGTAAGTCACACCGGCTGTTCCGTAAACCGATCCGGTATAAGTGCCATCTGTGCCTTCAAGCCGCCAGTGGACGGTGTATACCACATCGCTTTTGCCTTCATGTTGAGGGTGCGCATCCATCGCGCTGACGGTCCAAGTGTAAGTAATAGACATTAGTGTGTCTCCTCAGGAGTCGGTGCAGGCTGAATCTGGCTCTGCGCTTGGTCACGGATTTTCTGAACAAGTTCAAACACGGTTGCATATGGCGCATTACCAAGTGCTTGAAGGATCAGGTTTACTTCATTGATAGTCAGATCAAGTGTCATTTTGTCCCCTTAAGTGTGTCAATTTCTGCTTTGAGTTCTTGAATTGCCGCCACAAGAAGTGGGATAACATCTGTGTACGCAACGCCTAGTTTTTCAGGATCATTTGCATCAACCGCTTCTGGCAAAACTTTCTGTACATCTTGAGCAATCAAAAACGGATGTTTTATTTTTTCTTCATCTGAAATAAAATTACCAATAACAGCTCGCAAAGAATTTACTTTTTGTAGCGCATTATCAATCGGAATTAAGTTTTCTTTTAACCGTTCATCTGATGAATTTACCCAAGCTGTTCCGCCCCAAGCATAATAGATAGAATTGTTGTCTGTAGAAGAAGAACTCCAAACAACGCTTAATTTGTCAGAGAATCCATCTAATCTGCAATATCTGCCAGCAGTTCCAGAATTATTTCCAATCGCAATATCTGCGTTAGAGTAAATGCCTCCGCCCCATAAACCAGCATATGACGTTGCCCCCACCAGCAAATTACCGCTGGAGTCGATACGGGCATATTCTGCAACACCGCCACGACCAAATACAAGATTGTTACCAGACGACCCAACAAACGGGCCAATACTGGTTGTTGAAGAATCTCTAAAAGCAAGTAGTGAATTAGCTGCACTTGTTGCAGAAAAACTAACACCATAAGAATTAGAGCCTGAATTAACTTCTAATTTATATGATGGCGAACTCGTCCCAATCCCGACGTTGCCGGAGGCATCCTTATAGATTTGACCAGAACCAATGTTCATAGCCGCCGATGAATCGGTAAGGACGGTTGCCGTTTGTGCTGGCAATGAGATCGTATTTGTCCCTGCTACCGCTGGCGGTGCAAGCGTAATCTGGCCCGATGTTGCGCCGTTAAGTGTAAGATTGCCCATATCAAACCACCGTCCAAGTCGATGAAGAAGGAATAGTTACTGTCGCTGATGCGCCAATCGTAATGGGTCCAAACGAGCCAGCATTTGTATTGGCTGGTATGCTATAGCTTGTGTTGACCGTTTGTCCATTCTGGAAGAACACACTGTCAGTTCCACCACCAGTTGCACCACCGCCGATAGAGCCCCAAGCCGTGCCATTATAGCCTTCGAATTGGCTTAAGGTCGTATTAAAGCGAAAGTAACCAGTAGCAGGGCTAGGCCGCTGTGCTGTCGTTCCTGTCGGGATATAGGCCGATCCAGTAGCACTGTCTTGAGCCACAAACCCTGTGCCACTGACGTATGCCGCTACCCATGCCGAGCCAGTGTAAACTTTCATAATTCCAGAGACGGAATTGAAGTATAAGGCTCCGGCAACCAAGGCATTACCGTCATTGTCGAGCGTCGGATCAGATGTTTTTGTTCCGAGGTAACGGTCGTCAAAATTGTCAAAAGCCGTCAGCGTCTGGTCTCTAGCCGCCTCTGCCGCAGTCTGGGCATTGCTGGCATTGGTAGCCGCTGTAGAGGCTGTAGAAGCTGAAGAAGCCGCAGCCGTCGCATGATACTTAGCCGAGTATTCACCACCAGCGACAGGGCCGGAAGTCTTTGTCGCCCAATCATTAGCAAGTGCCGCAGAAGCCGCTGCCGCCGCCTCAGACGCTGCCGCCGCTGCCGCCGAAGCTCCAGCCGCAGCCGCATCAACCACCAAGTCCCACTTGGCCGAATCAGCATTACTAGAGATCGGGGTCGTGCCAGTTGAGGTATGAGCCGTGTTAGCCCGGTAGACGTTTGAGTTCGATCCGTCCTTAACCAAGTCACGGACTGTATAGGCTGTGCCAGCCGCCCAATTACCGCGCCAGTTGCCGATGTCTTCACCGACGACAGGGTTACCGGATGAGTCAAAAGCCAGTGTCTTGCCAGCGCGGGAAGCCGCCACCGGAAGAACCATGTTAACCGTGCCGCCGTCTTCGACAGCCGCCGGGTCATATTGAGGAGCCTTCAGAGTGCGCTTGTTTTCCTCGGCAAGCTGCTGGATCATAATGATCTGGCTATCCAGTTGCTCATTTAGTGAGGATGCCTTCAGGTCGCCAGCGGTCACGAAGTCGGTCGTGCGCTCAATTGTCCGAGCGCCGATGATCGTGATGCGGTCGGAACTAGTGGCTGCGCTGACAAGGGTAATTGAGCCAGTGCCGTTTACTGCGCTGATTGTTACGGTGTAATCGGTCGTGAGCGTCAGTTTGGTGGCGTTCTTATAGACGGCCAAATCCGACTGCGTCAGAACGGGAAAGCTAAAGGAATATGGTCCGGTTCCCGCTGACCCGGTGTAAACTACACGCCTCGTTACTGCGGTAATATTATAGTCAGCCATAGCAAATCCCCTGATTTAGACCTTTATACTGTCAACACACGTTTATTTCAATCCGGCCTCTTTTGCCGCTTTATCCAATTCCTTCAATATGTCATTCCCGCGCTTGGCCATCGTGATGCGCTGAGAATAGAGCATATCAATAAACTGGCGCTTTTCTTCCGGCTTCATGCTCTTGTCGGCCACAATCATCGAAATAATACGGGAGTTCTGGGTTAAAGCGTTTTGGATCGCCTGCGGCTTCATCATCTCAAAACTATTGTTTAAGAGGAACGATGAGGCAGCCTCGTCACCCTGCTTGGCAAGAGACTTAAACGTATTAAATGTAATTTCACGTTCGCGGAACGCTTTATAAAACGTCTCCGTTGAGTCAGTCATAGCTTGCGGGTAACGAATCAAAAATGCCTTAACAAAAGGCAAAGATTCGATTGGCTTTTCTGGAAGATTTTTATCAGCAATTATGCCAGCTTGGGCCAAACTATTTTCCATTACTGAGATAATTTGAGGCCCGAGAGACCCGGTCCATTGCCGGATGTAATTATCTACAACCATAGGTGATTGGATGCTAAGCCCTTGTGGAGCGCGGTCCATCCAAGGAAGCGTTCTGATACCCTTAGCAAGCAATTTGGCCGTTTCGGTTGTGTATTCATTATATTGAAATTCTGGCAAGATTTTCTCATCTGATGCCGAAACAATGGGCCGACCAGTAAAGAATGAGCGATTAGCAAATTGCTCGATTTGAGGGACAGCTATTGTAGGAACAACGTCAATCAGTAGACTTTCGGCTAATGTTTTACCAAAGTCCTTTAACGCCTTCGGGTCTTTTTCTACCCAGCTCTCCATGATTCTTTCTGGCAATGAGCCAAAAACAAGGCCGTATTCAAATGGTTTTGGTATTCTGAAGATCGTTAAATCCTCATCCGTTCCGGTCATAATGATCCAGAACACGTTTTTCTGCCAAGCTGGGAGGTCGCGATAGATTGCGCCGCGTGTGGTTATTGTCCCATCTGGGAGTCTTGTCGGGGTTTCATCCGAGTATGCATCCCACCACAAATACATTGAAGGGACCGTGACAGAGATTATACCCTTTGCCGCCGTTTCAAATGGCTTCGTCTTAACCTGACGGATCAGACGATCCATGCCCTGAACACGCGCATTAAGGAACGCGGTGATCATTGACAAACTCTTTAATTTTGACCCTTCGCGAGCAAAGTCTACTGTAACCTCTCTGGAGGAAAGCCCTCTTTGAAAGACTTCAGAAGGGGTATCGCCGGGTTTTGCCAATGCCTTAAATTGCCCCAAGCGTGTAGCGTTTTCGATTACTTCGCTTGTAACGCGTAAAAGCTCAATCGGGCTTTTCATCACGTTAAACGCAGCATCTATAAATTTTGTTTCTTCATTCAATTTTAAGATGTTCTTCTTAATATAATCACGGTCCATTGCGACCATTGCCGCATTAGCGCCGCCAGATTTTAACCAATCTTGGTATGCTGCGTCCTTTTTAAGGAGTGAGCCAACTCCAGACATTGCATGATATATTGGCAAATACCCATTGCCCTGTATAAAGGCTACCATTTGGTCTCTTATAGCGTTACGTGCCATAAAATCGGGAGAAAGCGTTACACCAGCTCGAAGGAATCTTGCCGGAGCGCCAATAATTTTAGTAAACAGGCTTGCTGTTGATGCGTCCATTTGTCGAATAGAGTCAATTAACTCTGGGTCAGCCTTGTAGACTTCACGCTTGCCATCCCTAAAAACGGCAAATTCATCTGCCGCAAGGGTCTGCCACCCGCGCCTAAATACAGACATCGTTTCTTCTGGCATATTGTCGATAGAAATACCGTGATCAGCTAAAAACTTTTTAATCTCTCCAGTATCAACATTAGTTACTTTTGCTTTTGCAGAGACCTTTTCTATCAAATCGGATCGCGCCGATGATTCAGCAAGGTTTACAAGAGATGACAGAACTCTGTTCTTTTCTGCAATGTCTATATAAAGATAAGTATTTTTTACGATTGATTCGATTGGGTCAACAATTTTAAGCTCAGAGCCTTTAATCTTCTTAATCGGGTTTCTTACATTAAGGCCACGAACGCTTTGCGGCTTGCCTTTCTCATCAAAGAACCGATACATCGGCAAATATGATTGGTTGACTTCCAGCATTTGCTGGTATGTCTTTTCATCAATAACACCAGAGTCCTTCATATATTTTGAAATGTTATTCTGATATTGAACGAGATCATCAAATGCTTGTTTGAATTTAGCATTATCAGAAAACTGCTTTAATACTTTAGACGTATCTTCTGGTTTAAAGCCAGTTTCAATACCACGGGTAGAAAGCTCTTCAGCACGACGAGCAATAGCGTATGCTTTAAAATCATCAAATTCAGCCTTAATTGGCTTAATCAAATCAAGTAGAGACTTACCGTTTGTTTGCAATGTATTGAAATCATAGGTGCCGTATTTGAGAAATTGGTCAGCGCGGCCAAAGTTCCCAGCCGTGAGCCGAGCCAGCTCATACGGGTTATCTAGCGTAGCAAGTTTTTCGCCTTCAAGAAGTTTTGTTATCTTTAATATTGGATGGTATTTATCTACAACAGACGTAATAAAGCTATCCTTCATTGCGTCATAATTGAACGTGTTACGCTCAGGTTCTCCAATCCTATCAAGAATATTTTTAGTAGCATCAGACGATGGCTTAGGCTCTTCTATTTTAAGCGGCTCAATATTTTCTGGGCGTAAAACTTCTACTTTAGCTACAGTTTGATTCCCGCCAAAATCTTTTGGTGCCGAGGTTGATTGAAGATCGGCTATTACTTTTTTATTTTTCCTCATTATTTCTGGAAGCATTGATTCATTGATCATGCTTTCAAATGTTGATGGTATATCGTTAGACTTTGAAACAATCTCAGCTTTTAATATTGGGTTGTCAGATGTAAGTTGAACAACCTGATCCGGTTTTACGCCTGTGCGAGAATAAATATTCATCAATTTTGACGCTGTAAATTGTGCGCCTTTCACCCCGCCAACCACAATAGCCGCATCGGTGAAGTCTTGCATAGTAGGCATTTCGCCTTCAATGGTTCGACCAAGAACAGCCATTGCTGCGATTTCTGCCGATGTTCCGGCAAGGTCTGAAATAACTGGCCCAGCGGCTTGCGTTGCCATTTTAGTCGTTGCGCCAGCACCAACTGATCCAGCACCTACTACGAATGCTTTGCTTCCCGCGATTGCCGTTGCCGAAAAACGACCCCAGTAATCGTCCCAATTCTTAATGTTACCCTTTTGCAGATTCTGAATATATGCGTTCCTAATGATTTCTGGAACGGCAAAAGCACCGCCACCAGCACCGAGCATTTGTCCGGTTGGCCCAGCGACTTCAGCGCCTAATTCAGAACCATACCAAGCACCAGCAACCATCGCTGGGAAATCACCAACGGCTTGACCGAGGGAGAAAGCAATACGGCTTGCTGCCGGGTCATCTGGAGAAACTTGTCTGTCTGGCAATGCGTTTCTGGTCATAAGTCCAGTAACAGACATACCAAATCCAGCATCAAGCGCATCAAGGATTGTCAGTGGCTTTTTGCCAGAGTTTTCAATCGTCTTTTTAAGCTGCTCTGTAAACTGATCAAGTTGCGGAACTGGCGCTGCTATACCCTCTGTAGGGGCATAGTTTTCATACCACGGCTTCTCAGCTTCTACGGCTTCATTTGCAGGAGCATATTGATCATACCACTCAGCCATTATGGTTTAGTCCTTACAATCTTCTTCGGATCGTCTTTAGCAATAAACTTAATTCCCTGCCCAGACGGTAGCTTTGCAATTTCGTCTTGCGTAAGGCTTGGTATTTCGGCAGCCTTTCCAGATTCACGCATCATCTCTGCTGCCTGACTTTTAATAATTTCAGACAATGAACGCTTGTAAGTGCTTACCATCGGCCACAAAGAAGTATTCTGAGTCGGGTCAAGGAGTTGATTGGGCGTCAAGCCCTTTGCAATCCCTTCTTTATATTTTCTGTCAAATTGATATGTAAATGCAAGAAATTGATCTTGAGCTAACGGGTCTTCAACGCCAAACTCATTCTTCCCAATAATCACATTCTTTGCGCTATTGATAAATTGAGTAATCTGCTTTGTTTCAAGTTTATCTGGGTTATCAATGAGTGTTCTTAATGTATTGATTTCCGATATACCAATCTTGCCAGAACGAACGTATGGCTCAAGCTGATCAGTTGACACAATTTCACCAGACTGAATCTTGGTGGTTATTTCTAAATATGAAGCTGCGTCTGGTTTCGTATCTTTCTTATTGATATTGTTTAACAAAATACGAAATGTCTCTTTGCTTCCTTCGCCAAATGTAGGAAGATTTGCGGCTTGAATATCGGCAATAGTTACAATACTCGAAGTGTCTCCGGCTTCCATATTTGTAAGCCTAGTAAACAGATCATTTCGTGTTACATTATATGCAGCCTTTTTCTTTGCCTCTTCAGCTTCAACAATGCGCTTATTGTCTGCTTCAGCAAAAGTATTTAACTCTCTAACTGTCTTAACCGCAGCAATAAATTGATCTGGTTGCATGGCCCCTAAAACAGAATCAAGCGTCTTATTCCCAGTTGATTTACCAGTTTTATAATCATTAAGAGTTTTGAGATACGTTTCCCTATCTTCATCAGTAGCAAAAGATAAAGCAATGTTTGTCACGTAGTCTTTACGAGCATCTACCAGAACTTTTTGAAAGTTTTGCAATGCTTGTTCTCTAATAGGCCTAGATATTTTAGAGCCAAGTTGATCTACCTTTTGATACTCTAATGCAATTAACTCATTAACAGATGTTATCTTGCCAGATGTAGGATCATATCTATCACCAGCGGCAAGAATTGAAGCTATTGATTGTGTTCTTGCATCAATTTCTTTTGCAGTCGCAACTTGCGCCTCTTTAATAGAATTTGCAGCAAGTCTTTTTGTAGCAGATAGATATTGCGTATTAGCCTTATATGCTAGTTCTGCTTTAATCTTTTGCGATTCAACTGGGTCAATCTGTTGCACAGCGCCAGAAAAGCCATCAATCATGGCATTCATGCTTTTTAACCCAGCATCAGGTGAAAGCTGGCCAGTTTCAATTTGATTGGCAATCTTTGTCAGCTCTGTATGACTTGCGTAATACATATTTGTGCGAACAACTTCTTGCTGCGCTTTCATCGCCGCGCGGCCAAATACTGTCGTTGCATCCGTTGTCGTTTCTAATGGAGTGCCAGACTTATACGCTTCAACTAATTGTTCAGCCGATGGAGCAGTTTCAGCACCGTATTTTTGACCTTCTATTACTGCTTGTTGTTCTGCTTCTTGTAAATAAAAAGAAGTCATACGGTTCATTTGAGCAGACAACTGATCGAATGGCGCAGACACATCACGGAACTGGCCCTGCGGTGTAGCTACCGCAATGTCGCTAGATGTATATCGTGGCATAATGGCCATTATCTAACCCCTTAGTCGCCGTAATAAACGCCGCGCTTTAGAACATTAGCGCCAGTTGAATTGAGATTTAGTGAAGATGATCCAAGACCTGTAGGCTGCCAACCAATGCCTTGAATCTGAGCGCCAGTCGATAGCAATGTGCCAAACGCCTTGATGTATCCGGCTTGAGCGGCAGCATCACCCTGACGGCGCATTTCAGACGCATTGATCTGACCCCCGAGCAACGCGATCTGTGCGTTGTCTTCGGTCATGATCTTTTCTTCTACGCCCTTACCGAACGCATATTGAGTTAATGCAAGAGCCGAACCGCCAAACGGATCAACGCTACCAGCGGCAGCACGGGCGCGGATTGTAGCAGCGGTAGCTAATGTCTTCTCAAGAACGGCAATGCCTTGCTGCTTATATTTCAACGCATCTGACTTGGCCTGTAACTCTGCTTGTCGAGCCTGTGCATAGGCAGTCTGTCTTTGCGACTCACCAGCGGCAATCGCTCCTACAGCACTAACGGCTGAAGATGCAGCGGCCATAAGGATTGGAACACTAAACCCCATTGTTTTACCCCGTTGGAACGCTTACGCGATAATCTAGGAACAGCAATGTCATCTTGAGTGGCGCAGTCTGGGTTACAGTTACCGAGCCTTCGTAATCGTATCCGAGCAACGGACCAACACGCTTCAGACCTGTAAACTCAGCTACCGGAGCATCAAGGACATTGGTATCAAATGTTCTAAATGGAATTTCGACTCCACCGATTGAAGCGTTTTGCGTCTGATAGAACTCTGCCTCAACTTCGATGATGCGCTTTTTATAGCCACGAAGGTTGCCAGTTTGTATCCGTGGCTCAATCGGCATTGTTGCAATCGTTACCGTATAATCAGTCCCGACGACAAAAGACGTTGCAGACGCACGGTCGAATGTAATTAGGCCACCGCTGCTTGCCGTTTCGTCTGACAGCATAACACCGTCAGCGATGACCTTGACCGTCTTCGCAGCCAGATTGGTAGCCGTGACGTTTGCAGCCGCACCACCAGTGACGGCATTATCTAATGTGAGATCACGATCAAATTGCTCTACATGGTATTTAGTCGTGCCGTTAATTGTGCGTTGCACAACGACATAGATCGTATCGACATCGACTGCGACAGCCTTAAATAGACCGTCCGTTGTAAACTTGCTCGGTGCAATGATGTCCTGAGACCGAAGAACCGAGTATGCCGTGAATGACCCGTCGCTGTTTACGAGCATGAGCAAATCGGCTTCGTCAGTATCCGTAGCTCTGCGTAGCGCAAGATCAACTGGTGTATTGATCAGATGACCGGACAGAACCGAGATATTGTTCGAGATATAGGTCGCCTGAGCATCCGTATAAATGAACTCTTTTACGGTCTTACCGCCACGCTGGACGTATAGTGTTCCGGCTTCCAGACCGACAGGAGACACACCAGCAAGCATACCGTTACGAGTTGCGACACGAACGACGAACTGCGTCGGCGTTAATGGATCACCAAGCCCCTGCGGGACATAGAATTCTGCGCCAGTGGTAAAGATTTGTAGATCGCGGCCAGAGTAAATATCTACGATAGCATTGAACTGATCGACATCGAGTGTGGCTTCCAAGCCATCGTCATCATTGCTTGCTTGTTTATCAAAGTTGAAGACATCACCGACACGGCTACCCCAGAGAGTTGATGGTCTGGTTTTTGATCCACCAAAGAATAGGCGACCTTCGTGGAATGTCACACTACGCGGCCAACCACGGGTTGCTGACCAGCTATGCTCATAACCACGCTCGATCTCCCATTCACCGGAAGCATACGCCGATGTCTGGCTAAACGGGATTTCTACCTGAGCTTTAACTTTTGTCGTGCTGACATAGGTAACAATACGAGCGCGGCCATAACCGTAACCATCCTTGACGTTGATATATTGCTCAACATCTGTCGAAACGAATGTGCCGCCAGCGCAAGTTAATTCGATGAACCCTGTCGATGCAGACGGAGTCAAAGTTGTCGATGGGCTACTTGTCGTTATTGTGAAAGCATAATGCGGGATATAGTTGAATGAGATTGTGCTGAGTGTCCAAGAGGCATCGGTAGCCCCACGGACCAGCTTCAATGGGGCTAAGTCCTCATGCACAAAGATCATTGTGTCTGCCGACTGAGCATATTTCAGGTTTGGCAGAATGGCTGATGTCAGTGTCGATGCGGCCAGATATGGATTGCCAGAACCGTTGATGTTCGTAACCAGCACACCGTTCTTGAAGATGTAGATGCGCTGATCGACGACTGCGAACATATAAGAGTCAGCAACCGAGAACTCGAACGGGATAAGCGAGACACCATTCGCGGCACTGGCCGGAAGATCATAGATGAACTTCAAACCCGGACGACGGCGCACACCACCCTGCGGGATGACGACTACGTTTTGAGCGGTCTTTAATGCTGAGAAATATTGATTAAGGTCGATACGACCACGCAATAGCGGGTCAACCTCTCCAACCGTGAAGTTCGTTTGGATATTGACAATCTTCATCAATACCTCACATGAACAAGAGAGTAGTCCTCAATATATTGGTTTGGCTGGTTCTGAGCATCAATCATTGTAGCCTGACGGAAAAAGCCGCCACGACCATTGTCGATTGGACCACCGACAGCCATGCCCATCCAATACTGTGATTTGCTGATCTGATCTGTCACTGGCTCGGCAAAATGCCAGCACAGGAAATATTTAAGAAGCTGAACAAAATACTGCGGCAGCGCATCCTCAGACACATCATACTGGTAATCTATCCAGATAGATGAGTAGTTGGTCTGAATCTTTGAGCCAATCTTTTCCCACTCGGTGACAGGACGGCCACCGGAAGATGTCGTGATGAACAGCGCCCTAGCACCAGCAATCAGGTCGCCGGGAAGCGCAAACTCATATTTCCACTCTGTGACCGGAGTGGTTTCGAGCTTGGCAAGTTGTTGCTTCTTCATAGAGAATGACCACGGATACATGGTCAGCAACATAACCTTCACATCGTCATAGAGCCGATCTGTGATCTGAGCTGCCGATGAACCATCCGAGAAAGATGTAATAATGTTCGTGCCGAGCATAATCAGGGCATCGTTACAAATTTTCAGTTTGGTATCGCCTGTAGCCATTTCAGGACTCCATTACGAAAATATATATATTCCAAATGACTTAAAGAAGAAAGCCCCGGCCCATTTCTAGGTCGAGGCTCTCAATTTCGTCAGTTACCGGGCCGATTAGTCGGTGTCGGTAGCTGAAATGGTCGTGCCGTCAGCGATGTCAACGGTCGTGCCATTGTTTGAGTTCACATACGAGATCACAAGCGACGGGGTCGTTGTGTCGTAGAGGAACAGAACGTCACCGACCTTCACGATGGACGCGACTGCGTTGAAGTATGCAGCCGTGTTCATTGTTGCCTGAGTGTCGGCAGACTTATAGCTATACAAAGAGGGAGCATTTCCCGCCTTGTTAGCCGCGATGGTGTTCCAGCCAGCAGAATCAAAAGCCATAGTTCAGTCTCCTTCTCACGATTCGCGGCAGGTGATCTTGACGATGCCTTCGTCGTCAATGGCGACTGCACCAGCAGAGAACATGCTGTTCACAAGGAACGATGTCTTTTCAGGGACATAGTTGATCTCTGTGCGCTGGTTCATGCCGATGCCCATGCCGACTGCGTCACGGTGGAACGCATAGCATGTGCGGTCAAGTGAGCCATCAATCGGGAGGCCGCCTTCTGAGCGGTCACCGATGGTGACGAACTTGAAGCCGAGGAAGGTGTCGATGTCGCCAGAAACGAGCGCACGGACTGAGTTGAAATCAGCCGAGGTCGTCTGGGTTTCACCGAGCAAACCTTCGAGGCCCGAAGCCGAGATGACCATGCAACGGCCTTCCATTGGGACGTTGTTCTGATCAAGCAACTTCTTGGCGCGGCGGAGTTTTGCCACATTGAGGTTGGTGGTTGCGCCACCGACGCTGTTTGCAACTGTCAGCGAGGTGCTGGAAGCTGCGAGAGCATCGAGGAGGATCTGGTCCATACGGCGGCCAATCGCGCTCGACACGACCGAAACGAGTTCGCGGCGTTCGTCGAAGTTGACCTTTGCCTGATGGAAGATGTCGCTGTATTCGGCAGCATTCCAATCGGCCATCGTTGCCGTGACCTGTGAATAGCTGACGTTAAGCGGCGAAACATCGGTCTGAGGAACGCGGATCGTAGCCGAGCCCTTGCCGATTTTCGGGAACTTTACTGTAGAACCTTCGACACCGTTGCGCTCACGGACGAGGCCAGCCAAAGCGCGTGACGCTTGATAGGCTTGCTTTACTTCCGCGTCGAACAGCGTGACAAAGGCATTGGAGATAAGCTGTGCCATTGTATTGCTCCGTTCGAGGTTAAGGTTTACTCACGCAACGGTTATCCTGTCGGGCCGTTCACTTGGGATTTTATGGTTCCCCAACCAGAAATATCCGGCCTTACGGTTATCGGACGGGTGAATAAATAAATCACCCGCCCAATTCTGTCAAATTAACCCGGAATTGCCTGAGCAAACATCTTCTCAACCTTGCGGGTGAAAGCCATGTCTTTTCCGTAACGCGGGTCGCCGACCATTGCGTATAAGTCATCTTTAGATACGCCTTGCTCTTCGATCATACCGCTAGTTGGGATAGCCATTTCGCCAGAGGCTTGACGAATCTTGTTCAAAGCCGACACAAAAGCGGCGCTTGTAGACGCTTGGGCTACGGCATTGAGTTCTGCTTCGTTCAGGATCGACCGACCCAACTTACCAAGCCACTGGTTATTGGCCTTGATGATCTCGTCTGCACGGTTGCCGAGCTTCTTGAGTTCAGCCTCGCGGCTTACTTTCATCTGCTCCATAGCACCGGAGACGTTATCAAGGTAGGACTTGGCGATCTTCTCGAAAGCATCCTGAGACAGACCGAGTTCCTTAGCCGTAGCCAGATAATTGACCAAAACAGGGTCATCATCCGGCACATTGGCAGCCTTGAACGCTTCAAGATTGTATTTACCGTCCTTCGGAGCCTTGTGTTGACCCTGAGAGAACTTGGTTCTTAACTCATTGTAGGACTTGGCAAGCGCCTCAACGTCTGGACCGTCAGCATCTGACCAGAAATTCTCCGGCCAAAAGTCTGGGCGTTCCAGTTTTTCGTCTTCTTCTGGTGCTTGAGCCGCTTTTTCCTCTTCGGTGAGTTCCCGATGTTGGATTTCGACTTCAGTTTTTGTTTCAGTTACCGTTGCTTCAGGAGCTAACAGGCTCTGGTTGTCGGTTTGGGCAGAGCCCTCTCCGGCCTGAGTTGTCTGTTCTTCTGTCATTAAGTCCTCGCACGTTTGATCCGCTCTTTGATAAGCCGAACGACGCTATTTTGGCCTTCTCTATGGAAGCCATGAGACGCTTCGTCTCCCGGGAACCAAGTCGGTTGTTCGAGAAACCGATTTTCTAAGTCAGCCAATACTTTAGCGCCAGCTTCGGAAGTGAACACCAGAGCGTAAAGGGTGTCCAAATCCTTCTGTTTATTTGGTTCTGTCACAGATTACTCCCCTAATGGGTAGCGTTCATCTTCGGAGGCAAACGGAGATTTGTTTTGACTTATCCGATAGTTAGCAAAATCAACCGCTTTTTTAATAATGCTTTCAGGTATCTTTTGAAAAAATGTCTTATCTTTAGGGTCCAATGCTAAGAGCAGGTTGACTTCCTTTTTTGTAAGCGTTGGAACAAGCAACGGCACTTCTGTCTCTTTATTATCAATCATTATACCCATCGACAGTTCTGTAGAAATGCCGCCGTCTGGACGCTTTAATTCGCCAAAGTAACCACTGCCTTTTTCCGTATTGTCAGCACGTTTTCCATAATTAGGCATTACTGAAGACTCCTCATCAATGCTTCTTGGTTGCCAGCGCCCTGTGGTGCTGCGGCCTGAGCCTGTTGCTGTTGGGCCATTGCCTGCATCTGTCCATATTGTTGGGCAATCTGTTCACGCTCTTCCGGCGTAGTAAGGAGTTTACCCGGAACACCGAGACGTTCAGCCACGAAGTCGATGATCTCATCCTTCTTGATGGTCATCATGGCCTCTGGACCCATGCCAGCGACGATCTGAACGAACTGCATAACATCGTTCAGTTCTTCCATATTCTGCGCTTGAGCCAGCGGGGAGATCGGGACGATCTTAACTTCCTCGCCATTGATCTTCAGCGGCAAGTCGATGTCACCGTTCTGGTCCATAATGAACAGAATACGGCTGACAATCGGAACCATTGCCTCGGTAATCAAGCGGCCAAAGGCAGCACCGAGGTTTTGGGCCAATTCATTACGACGCTGGACCACTTCAGTTGCTGATCTGGCTGACATATTGTCAGGTGGCAACGTATCATCAAGCAGCATCTTCTTGATATTCATACGCATATCGTTGATTACGAGTTGCGCGACGTTGAAATCAGCCGACTTAGGCAAAGGTGTCAGGCTTGGGCCCTGCGGTCCACCGTTACGGGCTACCGGAATGATCGCACCGGGTTGGATTTTGACGTTCTGAGGGTTGATTACCCCGTCATCTGCCGCTGTATAAACACCCGAAACGGCCAAAGAAGCGTTCTTCAGGACCAGTTCTAGCGTCTTATTCAGGGTTTTTACGTCCGGCATAGCCGTGATCAACGGGCCACGACCGTAAACTTCCCCTGCAACCTTCATGTAACGGGTTACGATCCACGGAGAAACCTTCATCTCGCGGTAAACGAGCATGATCTTCAGCTTCTCATGGATCACGTAATAGCAGTAGCTACCCGTATCCTTGTTGAATACGGTTGCTTCTAGCAACTCGACATCATCAGTTGGCTTCCGGTCGATTTGTTGCTGCAATATTGGAGAGATGTTGGCATCCGGCCATTGCAATGAGATGGCATCGCCCTTCATCTTCATCTTGCGATAGACGTTATCGACCGTGCCGTGCGGCCCTTCTTCCAGTGATACGAGATATTGCGGAACCGCCGTAAAGCGAATCGGAGCCTTCTCGTCACCCGGCTGGATGAGCATGATCGCTGTGCCAACGGCCAGATCAAGCAAGAACTCTGACATCGACAAGTCAAAGTTCGTTTGACGCAGGATGTTGAACATCCGCTCATTGTAGAAATCCAGAACAGTCTGGACCTCTGCGCGGCGTTGCATCGGGATTCCGTTACCAGCCTGAAGACGACACCAAGCGCGGTAGGGAGGGAACAGGCTTGATTGGATACGATTGGCAAACCGTTGAGTCGAATGGATGGCAGTCGAGTCATAGACCTTCTGCATCTTCTTCTGACCCGGAACGCCGCCTTCGTAGTTTCCGTCATAGAGATTGCGCTGTGGAAGTGCGTATTCGTAGCACTCCTGATAGATTGTGCGCCACTCGTCCTTCTTGGATGCGGCCAGACTAGCGCGTTTGATTACGTTTTCAACACTCATCTTGGCCATAGCACCCTCACTTCTTCTTTGATTTGCCAGCTTTTGACAAAGCAATAGCGACAGCCTGCTTCATTGGCTTGCCGTGCTTCATTTCGAGCTTGATATTTTGCGAGATCACCTTCTGTGACGAACCAGCTTTAAGTGGCATCTTCAGACTCCTTTTCTTCCATTGCCTCTACTTTTGCATATTTCTCATCGGTAATAGGGCCACCAACGAGCCAAGCATCACAAGTGCGTTGAGCCGCACACTTGAACGCAAACAATTCGCAGAACCCTAGATCGGCAGTCGCTACGACAATGTCGTCATATCCGCCTTCGTCTTCAGGCGCTTTCTCAAGACCCTTCTCGATGCAATCCATCATCTGAGATGTCTGGATGAACGCTGCACAATTCCCGCAGCGCATGGTCATCGCTTCAGGAACAGTCACGTTATACATCGCTGCCTTCTTCAGCCAGAAAGCCGCATTAGGTTCGTTCGGGTTTGGCGGCCCATAGCCATACATGATGAACGCATGGTTACGGTTCTTCAGGTTATGGGAGATGTCTTGCGTAGCAAGTGGGCAGGCATATTCGCCCGGCTCCTCAGTCTCCATCTCTGCTTTAAGAAGTGCCATGATCAGCCCTTTTTCTTCATCATGGAAACACGCATATTGTCGATCAGATTAGGATAGGGACGGCCAGCAGCAGCCGCCATCTTCTTGGCCTTTGCTTTTTGCTCAGGAGTGAGCTTCTTGCTCTTGCCGAGAGACTTCGGACGCTCCTTGTCCCAGACTTCCTTCATGATCAGTCCTTCATGTTCTTGATACGCGCACTCAAAGCAGCGGCTTTCTTCTTCGCATCAGCGGTTGAGGTGGCTCCCCAAGCCCTTAATGCAAGAAGTTTCCGAGTTGGGCGACCTTTCTCATCACGATCTGGGCCTTTGACACCAGCCATTCTAGCCAAGAAACTAGCTTTGCGGCCAAGAGCTTCGCGTGATTTAGGAGCGCCTTTGACAGGAGCCTTGAGATTAGACCCTTCAGTGCGCTTAAAGAAAGCTCGACCAGCGGCATTGAGTCCACCTTTCGGGTTCTGATACTTCTTAGCGACCATTAGAGACCACTGAGTTTTGTCGGGAGACCAGTTTCAGGAGCAATACGCTCTGGCGAAAGCAACTGACGATAGCCGCCACGGGTTCGAGCGCGGATAGATGCAGCAAGCGCACGACCCTGCTCGGCTTCCTGAGCGGTCAAACGCTCTTCTTGCTTTTGCTGAATATCCATCTGACGTTGCTGGGCAGCCGAAGCGCCATCATCGCGTCTGTCTAGTCCGAGAGCTTGTGCTATGAATCCCATGATTCAACCTCTTAAAAATATGAGCATCACACCCGTCTGGGGCATAGGCTTCTAGGAACGCCTCATGGCTGAATCCTATCAGTTCTGCCCATCGCAGGGCATAAGGATTATCATTTCTGACGGTTATCTGCAAACGACGCACATTACCAAGCCTAGATATGTGTTCGATCATCCGGCGGCTGCATCTGGTAAAGGTAACGATATTCTCGTTGGCAAAGTTCTTGTCCTTAAAGACCGTCACTTCCCAATTACCCGGCCAGAGATTGTATAGCAGATAGGCCGCTACTGGTTTTCCGTCTATTAGGACAGAAAAGGCATAAAAATTGTTAGCATACGCGACAACTATGTCATCGAAATTGTCATAAGCCGCGACCGTTCTTTGGTCTAAATCAGACAATTCCATGTCATGAATGTGTTTCACATGGAACTCTGTCGGTATCCATGTCATTGGGAACTGTGCTGATCCGATAATCTTCTGATCCGGCATCATGCGAATACGTCGAAGTCCGTGTTTGCGGTTGTGGTTGCGAAGGGTTTACCGCCGATATGGTGGCCACGGGTCAGTGTCCTAAACTCACCGCCGCCAAGCATAAGATACCCAAAAGCGTCCCCGATATGAGAATGTTCATTCTTGTTTGGCGCGTCACGGAATCTATCTGTGCCTCCACCGACTCCAATTCTTTTAAAATGATACCCCCCTGCAAGGCTTTTTCTAAGCCTTTGGCATCCTGAGTCGAGGATAAGTCCGGGTTTTCCATCTATGAGCCTCTGCATTGGCAATGCCCCAGCTTCACGGCGAACCATAAAGTCGTTTGACGCAGTTGGCTGGGCATTTAGACCGAGGGTTTTCAGATAATCAAAGGCTGTTACTTCGAAAATACCATCACGCGCCACACCAGCCGGGTCGCCCCAGATAAAGATTTGGGCTTTCGGGAAGTGCGTCATGACATCGTGCATCAGGATTTGCCCGAATCTTTCGAGGCCCATCGAGAACGAGACGATTTCGTGAAGGATATGCCAGCGGCCATTACGCATTTTCTGGCCGAAGACAGCTGCGGGAGTCAGTCCAAAGTCTAATCCAATTTGTAGCGGGACTGCTGGATCATAATCGAGCTTATCAACGACCATAAGGGAGTCTGTGTATTCAGGCCAGACGGCCTTTCCTTCTTGGACATAGACATATTGGCCACCGACATAGCATTTGATCCAATCGAGGTTTTTGCCACCGAGTTGTTGCTCGTAATAGCCGGGGGGAAGGTTATTCAGGTTCTCGGCTGTATCATTTATGGTCCAGTGCTTCCCAGCGGCGGGGATCGCACCGGGATGATCGGCTGGCACTTCCACCATTCCGGGGGGTTGCTTGAAGAATTTCCACTCGTATTTGCCGCGAATTGGCTCTTTTTCGGACAATCTATACCACCAATGGTCGGTATCCATCGGGTTCGTATCGGCCCAGATACCACGCCAAGTCGGTCCACCGTGAAGTTTAGTCGGGAAACGACCGACGCGGTGTGTTAGGCCCTGAATAACAGCTAGTGGCAGTTCTCTGGCCTCATTCACCCAAGCACCAGTGAGTTCGAGAGACAGTAGTTTACGGACATCTTTTGGCTGATCAAGGGCCAAAAATATAACTTCGCAGTCCACTCCGGGTATTCCATCCCGACCCGGCAGTTTCAGATGGTGTGTAATCGGAGGGGACCAGCGCATTGGCCCCCAAACATCCTCTGGAAACAGGTTTTGCCAAGTCTTGATCGTAGTGGTTCGCAACTCAGGATACGAGTTACGGACGATGACGAAGCGCGTATAGCGCGTATTATCGACCGGAGACGGTCTTTGCTGGACGGCTTTCAGGAATATCTCGGCAGCACAGGCATAGGATTTCCCACTACCGACAGGGCCGAGGAGCCCACGGAAGAAGGCATCGTTATTGAGGAACTTCCAAGTGGTCGGGGCTTGCGAGAAGTCGAGGTCTAGGCCAGCGGCGGCGAAAGACTCTGCGGCTTCATTCCGGGACTTCTTCTTCGGCGCTTTCATGCTTGATCTCATAGGTTGTTGTGGCTTGCGGTCCACGGATATTGATACCGAGGATAGACGGTCGTTGCTCGTCCGACCCGATTTCTAGTAGGCCGTGATGTTTACTGAGAAGGCGGAGAGCAGACAATTTGTCGTGCATTTCGACTTCGATAGCGTTCCCGTCCTTGGTCGGCGTGACTTTGACCTTCTTGATCGACTTCTGAACGTGCAAAGGCAAGTCGTAGGAGTTCTTTACCATCACATTACCAGTGGAGTCCCATGAGAGGACATCGGTAATGGCTGCCGAACCTATGGCCTCAATCTCATTCAGGACAGCTTCCCGCTTGTCTTCCGAACCAGAAGCGACAGACCGCCTCATAACTCTAACTCTACCCATGCAATCTCCATATCAAATGTTAAATTTACTTGGGGAATGACCCTTAAACTACCTTGACAGATATTGACTTAGACACCGCGAACCCCCTTAGTTATCCCCGTGAGGGGATACATCGTAACTTAGCTTAAACACGTTCTCCGAAAATTGAAAAAAAATTGAGCGGCCTACCCCGCAGTAGAGGCCGACCCCGGGGGGAGGGATAGTGCCTCTCACACAAAGCACCCCCGTTGTATGAGCACCGCAAGAGACGGTGGTAGCGATCCATAGCGGTTGAGGTGAAGCCGAAACGCTTGAGCAATAGCCGATTGATTGACACCTTGATTGGCTAGCGTTGTGAGCGATCGAGGATCGGTTGAGATATCGTAACCATATGTTCGACTCATTGACTGTATCTCCCTTTTAATCCCTATCGTGTTATCATTAACCGTCTCTATGACTTCATTAGTCTTTTTAATAGGTTGAATATCTTCTGTGCTATCCGTTGCGTATGGAATAGAAGCCTTCAATTCCTCGTCTGTTGGTATTGGATCGTTTGAGGAAAAGAGCACCTGATATCTGCTCGTCATCCATTTAGAGGATTGTTGCGGAAACCATTTAGGTTGTAACTTCCTAATCATTCCGGCGTTGATTAACCGCTTGAGGCTAGCCGATACTTGTGTTGCGCCTAAGCCGGAACAATTCCTGATTGTCTCATAGGTCGGATAAGAGACGCCTTGCCTGCTAACGAATAAACCTAACGTGCATAGCAAGAGCAAATCATTAGGGCTTAAATCAGGACTATAAACCGCCCTTGAAGGAATGATTGAATATCTTCTGCCGCTCGGATCACCACGGTGATTGACGCCTTCACGCGCCTTCGGGACCGTTCTCAATCCCCTAGCCGTCACCTTCCGCCGGATGCGCTCTCTTTTCTTTTCCTGATTATCCTGCAAATTCAACGCCTTATAATTTTCTAATCTTTTTTTCAATAAACCGCTTGACTAATCCAATCAACGTTGACAGATTGTGATCGTCACCAATTCACAAAGGATTGTACAAATGACCATCCCAACAACGATCTTCTCAAAGACAATCGTTAACGCATACGGGAACAAAACCCTAGTTTCTTTAGTCCATCGTCCGGCTGGCTTTGACGGTCTTTCAGAAAAGAAAGAGGCTTGGATTGTTCGTCGTCAACAACCTAGCAACCCATGTTTTTTTGGTGAGACCTATAAGACCAAAGACGAAGCCCTCAACGCATACAATGAGTGGGTGTCGTCATGAATGATCTCTTAATCATTCTTGAAGCCTATCAGGTCTTCATCATTCCGGCCGTCATCGGCCTTATCCTTTCCGCAATCATCGAAGCCTAATCTTTCACAATAGGAAATGCACAAATGTCTAACATTCAGGAAACAATCACCAACAAGATCGTGGCCGCCATCGAAGCCGGAGCAGGGGAATTTCAAATGCCTTGGCATCGTTCCGGTGTATGCTCGGCCTTGCCTCACAACCCCATCTCAAAGAATACCTATTCCGGCGCAAACGTCATTTCCCTATGGATTGAGCAGAAAGAGCGGTCCTATTCCTCAAATCAATGGGCGACATACAAGCATTGGCAGTCTGTCGGTGCTACGGTTCGCAAGGGTGAAAAGGCCGTGCATTGTGCCTATTTCTCACAAGGTCTTAAGACGAAACAGAACGAGCAAGGCGAAGACGAAACGCGCTCTTTCATGTTTGCCAAGCCTTTCTACCTTTTCAACGCTGACCAAGTTGAAGGATATTCTGCCAACGGAACGCCGGACACCTTACCGGAAAACCTAGTTCAACGCATCGAAAACGCTGACCAAGCAATTAAAGCAACAGGTGCGGAGATCATCGAAGGTGGCCAACGTGCATTTTATCGTCCCTCAACCGATGCCATATATATGCCGGATCAATGGCGGTTCCGCGATGGTGACGGAAATAATGCGACACAAGCCTATTACTCAACTTTGTTGCATGAACTCACGCATTGGTCCGGTGCTGAAACGCGCCTTAATCGGATAAAAGGCAAGCGTTTCGGTGACGATGCATATGCCTTTGAAGAGTTAGTAGCGGAACTTGGCGCGGCATTTCTTTGCGCCTCACTTGGCATCGAAAACGAGCCACGAATTGACCATGCACAATATATCGACGGTTGGCTACGGGTTCTCAATAGCAACAAGAACGCAATCTTTAGTGCGGCCTCACTTGCTACCAAGGCGATGCAATTTATTCTCAAGGCAGAAGCGCAACCAGAAACAATCGCGGCTTAACAGGAAAGGGTAAGACAATGAGCAATGATATTCATATTCACTATGTAACGGCTTGCGAATATCACCGGAACGGAATTGGCGGAGTCGGTTTTCATATTGTTGACTTTGTATGGTCATACAAAGACTTCCCCGCTACCAAGGCCCGCGCAATAGTCTTCGACAATGGGGATGAATACCCTACACACTATGCAATCACGACAGAAGACCCTGAGCAAAAATGGCGAGGCGATGCTTTTATTGATTATCTATGGCCACTAATTCAAGAACTAGTCGAAGAAAAATGGCAAGCTACTCTTGCGCGACTTAAAATTGAAGAAAGAATAGGACAATGACTGAATTAAAAAGATGGTATATCACAATCAATGGTAAGATTTATCGTAAAGGATTAAATCCGCATTTTAATGCGACATTCGATGATGCTATTATAATTGCAAGAGATTGCGCTACCGGATACTTCGGCAAAGGAACATTCCCTAACAGTGTCAGGATATGGTCAGAGGATAGAACGTCTTACCAAGTCAGCCGTCAATAGAAACGAATTAGGGGGCCGATAAAGCCCCCTTTTTCTTGACCATATAAAACCACCGGAAAGATTAGGCTTGCCAATGGCGGCCAGTTTCTGTTGATCCTAGGACTAAACTAAAACGGAATGGAGTCGTTTAGATCGTGAGCGGAACCATAGCCATCAGCTTGAACCCTTGGAGAGCCCCCTCTTGCGACGGTCTTTGCTATTCCTTGATTATCGGGGTTTTCATATTGACGGGCCGATAGGCTATAGAATGTCCGGCCATCTTCATCACGTTGCCACCCACCAATGTCAAACTTCACCCCATCAATCCAAATATAACCCTTCAAATCGGGGTGTTTATCTTCTTTCTTGGTGGGGTTTTTCCAAATCTTGCCCATGTTTTTTTGTGTCGTCATTGCAAATTTTCCTTTCGAATTGTGCAATCCTTGAACAATATCTTCATGGCGTTTAGATCACAATCGGACGGGCCAATTTCCCCGTGGGCAAATCTCAGGGCGGCCCAGAATAAATTTGGTTTCCATAGTATCCCCATGGCGTGCTGCCTAAACTCTCTTTTGGGCGCGAGTAAACCCGTCCAATGCCTTGATTATATGTGGCGAGTTGAAAGCTATGTTTTTCGAGCGGCAGAAGTCCCGAAACCTGTTAGCAATCCAATCAGGATCGTGGCCTGTATTGTGCGCTCGGATGCGGGATGCCCATGGCGTATATTCAACCGAGCCATCACTAGGAAAGTTGGCTTCCGGTGTGGGTATTGCCATGGCGTTCTGACTCGGCGCGGCGGGGGCAACTTCCACGGGGGCCACATCCTCCCACCTCCTTTGGTTCAACCATGTGGCTGGGTGCGGGATGTAGTTAATATCCTCTGAGAACTTATGGCTGCCGAGGGAAGCGATGATTACGCTGGCTTCCGTGCTCTGCACCGCTTTGACCCACGCTTTCTCTGCGGCTCCTTTGCCAACCTTCCTCGGATAGCCAAGCCAAAACTTATTAAAATCTTCAGACTGAGACGCTCGAACTTGTTTCGAGCAAGATATAGGTTTTTCTTTACTGGTTATTATTACAGGTTTGGGTGGCATGGTGCTACCCTCGGGGGTGGCATGGTGCGATCCTAGGGGTGGCAAGGTGCTATCCCCCATATGCAAGCCGTATGAATACCCCAATGTTCGCCCATGTTCGTCCAAGACCAGACGGCGAGAAAGCAAACCTTTTTGCTCTAAAGATTGGGTAGCCCTTCGAACTGTGTCGCGGCTCAAACTTGTATCATCTGCAATCTTATCAAGGCTCGGAAAGCACTGACCTGTATCAGCATTATGCCGATCAGCAAGCGCCAGTAGTGTGAGCTTCTCTGCGGATGATATATCTCGGACGGTCCACGCCCAATGTGTTGCCTTGTGGGACATTGCCTTCGCCTCTTGAAAAGGTAGGCATGATCGTCCATAAGGTTAGACAACACGCCTACGGCTGCACAACGTAGGTTTAGAGGCGGCTACTGTTTTGCGTTTTCCAGTAGTCGCCTCATCTTTTTTTTAATCTAGTTTGAACCCGTTAGCAATCTTCTCTTCCATCTTACGGTAGCCATGAAGCACCGAAGTGTGGTCCTTGTTGAGCATCCGGCCTACTTGCATCAGGCTCAGGCCCAGTTCCCGTCTTAGCCGATAGTAAATCTCAAACCTACAATCGACGAACTTTTGACTCTTGGCTTGGCCAGCCACGTCTATGAATGTCATGCCATGCTTTACGAGAACCTTAGCGATCACATACCGAGCCGACTGCCGACCGGAAAAGCCCTTCATCAAGAACGCTGTCTTCCGAAGGAACTCATTCTCGCCATAGATTTGAGTCCAGACCTGATCCAGCATGGCGCGGAGAGCAATCTCTTCTTCCGGCTCTTGTGGCGCTAGATTGATGACGTCTCTGACTACTGGCTTCGGTGGCTCTATTGGCTCAGGCAGCTTCTCTTGTGGCTTTACTGGCACGATTGGCCGAGAGGGATAGAACTTCTCCCGTAGGGCTTTGTGCTTCTCGTATGAATATGCGTATGCCGTTTCCATTGTTCACCCATTTTGCTGTTAATTCTGCACATAGGCTGTCGTCCTCGACGGCTCCAGCCTGAACGATTAAATCCATTAGTGGTTTGATTAAATTGTCGATGTCCCTCTTTCTTTTATCTGGTCTTGCTGCCTCGAATACGACTACATACTGACCATTGATTTTGTTGTTAAGTTGTCCACGAATTATCCCCAGATTTATTTCTAACCAATCACGATATATCTTGGACTTAATCACGCCTCTGCCCGGAACTGCCCGGAACAGACGGTTCGCAGACGGTGGATATTCGCAAGTTAATTCGATCAAGACTTAGTTAATTCCCATCCACGCCCAGCGTTGACGATACAAGCGGAGCCGTCAGGCTGGATGAACACAAGCGTCCAAGACTGAGGGCCACGATAGAACTGGATCGCCAGCTTGTCGTCGATCCTAATCGGCTCTTGCGGCTCCTCGCGATACTCAGACCGTAAGCTATTGTCTATGATCGAACGATCCAAACAGAAGTGCGGTCCAAGTATAATCATTGAAGAGGCAAGAATTATTGGTTCCATAGCAGCCTCGAAAAAGGTGCCGGAGTTTTTTAGGCTCCGGCTAGTCTGGGAGGAACGCTTCAACAAGAGGCGCAGGATTAGGCTACCACCAATCTACCTTTCGTCAATACACATTTGATAGATTGTCTGAAGAAAAACTTTCAGCTTCTTCTCATCAGCCATCTTGAGTAGCCCCTGCCAGTGCTTCACAGGAATGTTGCCGCGCCTGATCCATTGAGCCGGAAGAGACGGTGCGACTTGTAGGCGACGAGCGATCTCACGCTGGCCACCGAGTGCTTGGAAAAACTCAGCCATGTTCATCACTCTTTCTCCTTCAGTGCGTCGTCGACAAACACTTGAATTACTCCGTAGGCCGCTTCGCTGTTTGGGACTTTCTTGATGCTCTGCAACGCTTCCCGCAACCGTGCATTTTCTTTCTGCATTTTAATTAACTGATCCTTTAATTCTTCACCGCGCTTCCAAAGCCTTTCGATCTCGGTCCTTAGTTGCTTAGTCATTGATGAAGTCCTTATGCTTCCAGACGATGTGGTCCCTATTATTACCGCGCTCTGGATGGCGGCGACGAACCTCTGTAGCTACAATATAACCAGCTTCAGTAAGCTGGGCTCTCCGGCTCCGGTAATGGCTGGTGAGGCAATCGAAATGATTAGCCATCTCGACATCGGTGAACCCTGCATACCCACAATCAAACGCATAGCTAAGGATAGCCTCATGCGTTTCTGACATATGTGGCATTACTGATCTTGCCGCCTCAATAGAAGTATCACGGCTCTTTTCCCGATACAGATACCGCTCTTGGATAGCCATCACATTATTCAAAGCGTCCATAAAACTCATTTGACAATCTCCATTTGTGCATGTAGCGTTCGGCTACATCGTGATTCGTAGCGGTGTATGCACAATCTGTCAATAGGGAATAACCCATGACCTTAAATGAACTGGCCCACCTATCGAATGAACTACTGGCCGAGCTTGATACGTTCTTCGTAATGCTATCAGCCGAAGAGCCGCCTACAGATGAAGACTTGCGGGTAGCTATCGAAGATTTAATCCTTGCTGCCGAAGACGTTCAAGTCGCCATCGACGAAGTATTCAGCGACGAACTTGATGAAGATGAACAAGATGAAGAAGAGGATGAACTACAATGAATATCCACCAAAGATTAGCCAAAGCTATGGAAGCCGTAACTTATATCCAGAAAGAGAAGAAGGCTGGTATGCGCTATAGCATCGTCAGCCATGATGCTGTGACTGCCAAGGTGCGGCCAGCATTGCTTGAGGCTGGCATCGTTTACTATCCGGTTCATACGTCTGCTTCCCAAACCGGGAACAGAACTGAAGCCCACATGACAATCAGGTTCGTGAATATTGACGAGCCAAATGACTATATTGATGTGCAGACATTCGGCTATGGCATCGACGATCAGGATAAAGGCCCGGGCAAGTCGATGTCTTATGCGGTAAAGTATGCTCTGCTTAAGACACTCGGCCTTGAGACTGGAGACGATCCTGATCTGGATCAATCAGTTGAGTTCAAAGGCGGTGATGAAAAGCCGAAGTCGTCTTATGCTCTAAAGAAAGAGAACCCGAACCGCTGGTCCGAGATTGAGAACATGATCCGTAATGCTAAAAGTCGTAAGGAAATGCTTGAGATGAAGTCTAACCTACGCGAAGAAGCAAAGGCTTGGCCACAGGCTTGGAAGGATGCTTTCAACGATATGTGGGCTAAGGAATGGGACGAGATGAATGACTAATCTGTCCGAGGAATACAGGCTGGCGGCGAAGGAGTGGGTTAATCAAGACTCCATTGCTTCGCTGCTAGAGGAAACAAAGTCTCACTGGTTTGCTCAACGTGTTCTCAAACTAGGTGCTGACAGGCCAGTGAACCAGAGAGAGATGGAAGTTAAGGCTCATCCAGAGTGGCATGAATATATCGAGACGATGGTCATGGCGCGAAAGGAAGCTAATCTCTTGAAGGTGAAGATGGAATGGATACGGATGAGGTTCGCAGAAAGACAGTCATCAGAGGCGACGACGAGAGCCGAGATGCGCCTGTAAGAAAAACAAAGTCGAGGAAGTTACGTGCAGAATTATTCCAACAACACAACGGCATCTGTCATATTTGCCAAGGTAAAATCTTGGGCCACGAACAGTGGGAAATCGAACACATCATACCGATCTCGCTCGGCGGAGAAGACCAAGGTAGTAACCTCGCTCCGGCTCACAAGTCCTGTCATAGCGGGAAAACAAAAGAGGATATTAGGCGGCTTTCTAAAGCCAAAAGACAACGCGCTTTTCACTTGGGTAATCGAGTCTCCAGAACTCCGCTCCCATTCGGAAAGCAAAGCAAACTAAAGAGAAAATTAGATGGCACAATTATTCAGCGTGAACCAAGGAAGAACACCGATGCACCATAGCGATGTATTAAAATCAGCACAGTCGATTGTTAACCAGCGTGGCAATGAGTATGGCGACCTAAGTTCGTCATTCGTCAGAGCCTCAACGATTGCATCGGCGATCTCTGGTAAACCAATCAGTTCTTACGACATCGCTATCGTCATGATGGCGGTAAAAATGTCTAGGATCGGACACAATAAATCTAAGCCGGATAGCTGGGTCGATCTGGTTAACTACACAACATTCGCTGCTCAGTTCGCAGATGAGGAGCCGGATAATGTAAGGAAGTTGAACCTTGCTGAGACCAAGCAGAACATAGCTGACGCGGTGAAGGCAGATGCCAGTTGACGATCACACCACTGGAGTTGTCTTCGCAATCTATATGTCCACAGGATTTTTAGCCTTCGTAATATGGATGTGGCAAAATGGTAGGCTTTGAGACAAAACGAGACATGGCGATGGCTAGATATGCTGACATGGAAACGATTGATCACATCATCGAACTGCGTAAAGAATTAACACAGGTCAAGAAAGAACGTGACAATGTGTTGGCTCATGCAGTTGAGATGGCTGTCATCCGTGCCGAGAATGATTGGTTGAAAGACAAGATCATTAAACTGAACGGTGTGATTACCAAGCTGTCTAATGAATTAAAGATTATGCGAGACAATGAAGAGTAGGATCGCAATCTTCAGACATGATCCAGAGGCAAGCCAAGACTGTGTCGATGGCATGGTCGAGGCTTTGTCTGGCGAGTTCTCTATAGTTACATTCGATGAGAAAGAATATGCACAAGCAATTACAGACGCAGACATCGTGGCATTTCCCGGTGGAATCGGGGATGCGGCAAGATATTACGATTTTTTTAGACGTAGGGACGGAAACGAAATTGAAGATTTCATCTCGCGTGGGGGGAAATATCTCGGAATCTGTATGGGCGCTTACTGGGCTGGACCAGATTACTTTGACTTGCTCAACGGCCTTAGTCCCGTTCAATACATCAAGCGTGAAGGAGCAGACGTAAAGAGATCATTCAGCACGATTGCCGATGTCGAATGGCTCGGCAAGAAGACTAAGATGTTCTTCTATGATGGATGCACATTCACCGGAGAAGGACGATGCCAGATCATTGCTAGGTATTCTAACGGTGATCCGATGGCAATCATACAAGGAAGGGTTGGGCTGATCGGTTGTCATCCAGAGGCTCAACAAAAGTGGTTCAATAAAAAGTATATGCAGAAACACTGGCATGGCGGCGCTCATCATGAGTTGTTGCTATCGTTTACTAAAAGATTGATGAGGCAGAAATGAAATATTACATCTTCTTGTTGTCGATTAAGCTGGCTAAGTGGTCATGCAGTCATGGCTTCGTGTTTGATCACTTGGATGCGGCAGAAGACCTAGAGGTATGGCATCGTCATGGCTGAACCTTGGACACAAAAAAGAATTGACACGGTGTTACGTCTTGTCAATACTAAGGGACTGTCACTGACAGCCGCAGCGCATGAGTTAGGGATCACACGCAAAGCGCTGACAGATGCAGTCATAAGACACGGATATAAGATAGTCTTCATGACAACAATCACAAAGGCATGAACAATGTATAACCTTGAGAAACAAGCATCCGGTTCAATTACATACGACTTCGACATCGAGTTCACACATGGCACCGAGTTCTACTTCGGTGAAGGCAGCGTCGAGGTAGAGTATAAAGCCGAGACCCAAGACGGTTTCTGGCAAGTCGATGATAGTAAAATATCTACGATCTATAAGGTCGTGCTTTACAATACAGACGGCAATGAGGTGGCCCCGTATCCGGCGCTTATTGATGCCATGATCCAGACGCTAGAAGAGAAACAGTTAGAGCGCATAGACCAAGCGATCTATGATGAGATTGAGTCGTCAGAGTATTATTAAATTAGATAGTCGCCACGGAATACCGGACGGCCATCGACCAACTCACAGAGTTCTGGTGGCATCATTATACCATCCCGGAATGTGATGAGGACAAAGCCCGGTTGCGCTCTGCTTGCTGTGCCTTCGGCATACTCAAACGCCTTGTGCATTGGGTCTCCGAGCATCCCGCACTCGACACCCCAATGAGAACCATTGCGGTTTCTGACTGCCGTGATTTGAAGCTGGTGAGTATGGCCAGTGACTACCGAAATCCCAGAGTGAAGAGCACTGTTCCAGCCAGCATGAATACCGCTTCTAAAGCGATGGCGTATTTCCACTTTGTTGATGTGAGTCGCCCAGCAGAAAGTCCAATCGCTAAACCGATCAGAAAGCCGCCCAGCGTAATCATCAAGTTCTGGGGCATTGTTGGCCAGATAATTATCCACACGTTGATCATGGTTTCCCATCGTCCAGATGCGATGCTTGGCTCTGTATAAGGTATTGATCCAAGCCTGTGCTGCTTCGATTTCTTTGGTCAGCTTAGGAGCGTTCTGTCCGAGCAGGCTACCGTGTCGGCTGACTCTTGCACCATCTAGGATGTCCCCGTTGAGGACGATGATCTGTGGTTTGAATTGTTTACTCGCTATGGCGAACGCCTTCATCATGATCGTTTCATTATGAGGCCAGATATGGGCATCCGATCCGATCAGTATCTGGCAGTTATCTAGTTCGATCTCATGGCACTGAGGATAGGTCCAGCTTTGCGCTGGCGCGTTGTTCGCCTCAATGAATAGTTCTGGGTAGTAGGACTTGGCTAATTCAATTCTGGCTTGGAAGGTGGAGCGTGGGATTTTCATTTCCCGTGCTCCGGCAGCATGATTGTGGTTCAGTTTAAAGAAGACCTTGACGGTCTCTGCCGCTACTTCCTTGGATAACTTAGGGGGAGACATCTGCCATTTCCAATGCTACGCGCTCTACATCTGAGACTCGACGCATCCAGCCTTTGCCGAATGTGTCGAATGTATCCAGCCGATGAAGGAACTCACGACGCTCATCGCAAATCTTCTTCACCAGTTCTTTAGGATCAGCCTTGGCAATCGCGTTCATTGTGCCGGGTCCGATCAGACCATCAGCTACAACACCGGATGCAAGCTGTAGGAAACGGACAGCACGACCGACACCAGAGTTCACCGACACATCGAAGGCGCAGTAGTCTACCCCAGAGGGGAGTTCATCCCCTCGGACAAGGTTCCAGTATCGGGTCTTATAGAACGGCGTGATCATCTCTTGCGTCAGGCTCCGCATTTCCTGTTCATCGACAGGATTGCCTTTATACTCTTCCCATGCACGTTGTGTGACACCGAGATTGGTTCGACCGCCCGGATCGCGTGGATGATTTACGTAACCGCCCTCATGTTTCAGGAGATGCTTGAGAGCCAAATCAAAGTTCGATTTCATTACTTGCCATCCGTGTGACGGTGAGCGGAGCCGAAATAGTAGGAAAGAACCAACATCAAAGCGCCATCAAGTGTGCCAAGAACACGGGCAATCAATTCACGCATGGATGATTCGATGACATTATGCAACATGAACCATTGCACACATCCCCAAGCCACAACAACGATAACTGCCAGAACCCTTGGTGTAAGATCGTGGGTCATAATGGCGTAGTTTCTGGCACTATCACGGTCAGAAGCAGCAATTCTTTCCAGATCAATATCCAGAGATTTCATCTGAACCTTGAAATCAGCGTCGATCTTTTTAAGAGCCGCCAATTGGTCTGCCGTTGGATTGGCGAGAGCGGCATTGATCTCGTCTTCTGTGCCGTCAGCGTGGCCTAGCAAGGCATTAGACAGGGCTTTGACAGCCATACCAGCGACAGGGCCACCGAGAGCCGTAGCAATCGTAGGCGCGACCGAGCTAACCAGTGGTCCAAAGGTCTTCAGCAAATCCATAGGATGATCCTTAGTGGCTGAGTTTGATTATTAGGAGAATACCAACTACGGCAATGGCCACGATCAGTCCCATGACGATCAGGAACAAGCCAGCGGCATCCTTTAGTTCTGCGGCACGTTCGGCAGCCAGCCGTTCTTCTTCACGATGCTGGCGATCTACTTCTTTACGAATCTCTATGACTTCCCGCTGCACCGACTCATAGGCTCCAACACCGTAGATGGAAATGAACAGGTTCTTGATCTCCTCTTGCATCTTGAAAGCCTTAGCCTTGGCAGCATACCGCTCCATAGCTTGCTTCTCGATGTCAGCAGGATTGGAGAACAGGCCCTTCTTTACGGGTGTAGAGGCTAGATGGGTGAGCTGCCCGACAGCGTTCCAGAGATTGCCCAAGTCCTGAGCCATCTCCTGTATCTCTTTGCCAGCCGCAATAGCTGACTTCAGCCCGTTATAGGCCGCAGTCGCTCCGGCTATCAGAGTAATCGGGTCCATTAACGACCTATTGCTTTGAAAGCCAAGTCCACGAAGAACCCAAATACCACACCGATCAGGGCCAATAAAGCACCAGCGCCTTTCCAGCGGTTCATGGCGGCGGCTATGGATTTAATCTCAATTTTCATCTCAGACATATCTTTGTGAAGCATATCGACCTGAGCCTCTAACCGTCCGATTTGTTGGTTGAGATCATCTGACATGTTTCACCTATTATGCTGGAGCGTTGGCTTTAAGTGCTGCGATTTCTGCCGCTTGTGCATCTACTTTAGCGGATAGTTCTTGAATTGCTTTTGCCATGAGAGCAACCATGTTGCCATAATGCAGGGCATCTGGACGACCTTCTTCATCATAGGCAACAAATTCAGACAAACCTGCCTCATCAACCTCTTCAGCAATAAAGCCACCAAAGACCTTATCGCCGTCATTTTTACCATTGTATGTTACAGAACGAAGTTTCATAACATCGGATAAACCATGCGTGGCATCTTGAACATTTATTTTATAACGAAGCGACGATGTTGATCTTTTAAAACTACCTGAAGAATCGACATTTAAGTTTGCGGCGGTTGCTGTCGTGTTATTATAAGGAGCAAATGCTGCCGTTCCCGTGTTAAAACCACCATCAGAAAATATTGTAAACAACACAGAACCCGCAGAGTTTTCTAAATAAAATGCTCTGGTAGTGCCATCTGAAGTGGACGCTTTTGCATACAAACGTGTTGTATTTGGAGATGTTGTATTTCCCACCAGCAGATTGCCGCTGGAGTCGATGCGGGCGCGTTCAGTACTGTTTGTATTAAACGACATAATATTATTTACGTTATCGTAAATAATTCTACCTAACTGATCCGTTCCGTTGCCCTTGCTGAAATCAATATAGCCTCCAGTTGTGCCGCACATTTCAATGGTGGCATAACCACCAGCAGCGCCGAGATGAAGACCATCGCCTCCAGTTGGAGCAGCAGCCGCAGACCCAACAATTTGAACACGACTTTGTGGCGAACTAGTCCCAATCCCAACGTTGCCGCTGCTGTCCACGCGCATACGCTCGCTACCGCCTGTAGATACACCTACCGTATCAGCAGCAGGGTAGAATACACCCGTGTTAGTATCAGTGCCTTGGACAGCAGGGGTTCCAGCAGAACCATCTACGCCAGCGATACCAGTTGTTCCGTTAATGGTTACGGGCATTAGTTTGCTCCTTCAGCGTTAGCTGGCGCTATGGTCAGTTTGCCTTCAGCGACGATGGCCATGATCGCGGCATAGTCTGAGTTGGCGGGATCAAGCGGGACAAAGCTAGTCACGCCGTTGATGTCAACGCGGATAGAATCATAAATTGTATATTGAGCATTACTATACATGATTATAACTCCGCTGAAGCATTGACGTATATATTGCCATTTCTCACTTGATAAATATTACCAGCTGTCAATCCAGTAAAATTTCCAAAACGTAAATGACTTGTTGCGCTTCCTGTATTTACATCAGTATTGATATTTGCAGATGATTGAGTGTAGTCGGCAGTCGTTACGTTTGTTATTGTTACTGTAGTATTTGCTGACATTGTTGGAGTTGCTCTCATGGGAACTGGAAAAGCAAATGTGCAATCCCAAGTTGTTGTAGTGCAAGCAATCCCAGTTCCATAAATAGGCGCTAAAGCAAAATACCTCTGACACATCGCTAACTCTTGCTGATAGTTGCGATATTCAAATGGTGTAGCGACAGTGCCGCGTTCTAACTGGACGCCTGTGATGTAGAAGGTTGCGCCGTTGGTGCCGACGACTGATGTTGCGCCTGTAGCTGATAAATAAGTGTTTGCAGACCATGAACCAGCTGCACCTGAATAAGTTGCTCCCGCACCTAAATTAAAGTTCAAAATTACGCCTATTCCGTTTGTCCCTCCAACCCATGTGCCTGCTGTTGGGCCGACTATAGTTACAGACTTTTGTTCCCAAGTGTTTGCTGAATTAATAATGAACGTAAATGGGTAAGAATAGTTTTGTGCAGAATTTGTAAGTGACCCACCAAAAGTTCCAGTTAATGAACTACGCACCCAAAAAGACAAAGTAATTGTTACCGCTGATGCAGTGCCCCAAGCGCAATCATTAAAATTAAATCCTTCTATGCGCTGGCTTAATCTAAATGAATCCGCAGTCAAAACAGAATAAGCAGATAGTGAAGTGCAACCAAGATAATTTGAGAACCCACTTGGCGGAGTTACAGAACCAGCATTTTGTTGAACGGAAAATTTAGATGATTGAGTAAGCCCGACTAACCATCTATCTAACAAATACGTTAAGTCAGTCGTTGGCGTTACACTCGCCCCCGCATTACGCTGATCGATGACCATTGCGCCATTGATGATCTTATTCCGCATCGTATATGGCGATGACATGACAGATGTGCCAGCAAAGGTGCCATTGCCATTAGCATCAAGCGTCAGGTTTACTGATGCCGATGACGGCTCTTGGATTTGCGTAGTCTTAAGAAGTGCAGGCATTATTTAGCCTCCAATGCTGTAATGCGAGCCTTGAGCGCATCGTTGTCTGCTTTGAGTTCTTGCATTGCCGCCACAAGAAGTGGGATAACATCTGTGTACGCAACGCCTAGTTTTTCAGGATCATTTGCATCAACCGCTTCTGGCAAAACTTTCTGTACATCT
>Ga0255147_1000108_pt1 | contig 34384 bp, 53 predicted proteins | sample Atl_Miss_RepA_8h_FD_183034 | JGI IMG/M metagenome (GOLD analysis project Ga0255147, IMG submission 183034) | Freshwater microbial communities from Altamaha River, Georgia, United States - Atl_Miss_RepA_8h | ecosystem: Environmental > Aquatic > Freshwater > River | place: USA: Georgia | collected... | reverse complement strand
GCAGGAGCCATATCTTCAAAAGCTCCTAACCATGCGCCACTTCCACCACCAGCAGCCGCTGGCATTGCGCCAGCTAGGGCATCTGCCGTAGCTCCCGCAGCGGCAAGGTCAGCCGCTGCTCCACCTTCAGCCAACCCAGAAACAGCCTGTTTAACTTGGCTTTCAGTCAAACCACCACCAGAAGCGCCGATATATTCACCGATTTCTGGGGCGTAATAGATGCCAGTAGCGGCGGCAACAGTTCCCCAACCGCCCGGAATGTCGTTAACAATATCGTCAAGACTGCGCCCTGCACTTTCCACACCTGACACAATATTGCCAATTCCAGACGAAACATTGCCAACGGCTTGGTCAAAAGCCCCGCCAATGTCGCCGCTAATTAAACTGCTAAACCATCCCATATCAGCACCTCTTTGCTAAATTTTAGTCCCTTACTCGTTGTAATAGGGGACTTTGTACGGTTTGCCATCAACCGTGATTGTGATGAAGCCAACAGGATTTGCTGGCAGGGTTGCAGAACCAGCCGTGGCGCTTGATGAACTTGCAAAGTTAAGCAAATTCAGGAAAAACTGTTGCCAAGCCCTCGTGGGGCGCTTTGTGTTTGGGTCAAGAAACTCGCTCTGAGGATACGGGTTTACCTGTGGGGATGAATACAGACCATTGCTCATCAGTTCGCCCCTTTGCTTGCCTTTAGGTTAGCCGACACAATAACCGCCTTAACAGGGTCGGTAATTGCCACCTCAAAAACACGGTCACGAGCCATCCCCAACCGCCGCCAAATGGCTCGGTTTTGGTACTTGCCTTGCGCCCCGATTCCAACCCAGTACTCCTTAGACCAAGTTGAGCCACCATCGTTTGACCACCGCAACATGGCTTTTGGCTGGGTTGTGGTGATGTTTTGAGGAACACCGCTACCTTGGTTGCCAATCACAAACGATTGAGTCGGGGCAATTGTTAAGGTTGCCTCGGGGTAAATGATGTATTCCTCTGGGTTGTTGGAATAGTTAACCAAGTTAACCGACAAACCAGTTGTGCCAACACCCGGCTGGAATTGAATCTGCAACTCGTCAAAATACTGGCGCTGGAAGTCCGTCACCAAATGCGGCGCACGTCTTACCCTACGGATGGGGTTGCCATCATCCGTATAGTTGGTTTTATCCAATGCGTATAATTTGCCGTTTTGGTAGTCGCCGACCAGCACCATACCCTGAAATACACAGCAACAATTGCCACGATGCCGCCCGTAGGTCTGGTTTGACTCCCAATAAAGCCATTTGTGCCACATTTGGGTTGCTGTGTCATAGCACCATGTTAAGCCGTTGCTTCCAATGCTCGGGAATGTGACAACGTAAACCTCGTGGCCTTCTAGCTGGTAAGTCCACGCAATCGCATCATCAATCGTCTGGTTAACAAGGCTGTTCTCAACCGCATGGGTGGAAATGCGCTGGGGCACATATCCGTTCATTTGCATGATTTGGCCTTGCCCACGGTTGTTTCGGCTGACATAGGCAAAGGAATTGCCCAATCGAGACACCGAGAATTCAGCCACAATCCCGTGCTGGGTTGACGTGCCGGGAATACGCTGGAACGGGAAAGGAACCGAGCCAACGTCCGTCCAAACCTCAGAGGATTGCTCGCCAAGAAGGTAAACCTCCCGATGGTCAACAATCAGGGAAACAAGGTTATCCGGGCCACCGTCTTTGACCCCATAGCTCAAAGCAGGGCTGATGGGCGAATTTAGGTCAGAAGCGCCCCACCACTGAGAATCAGGACGGTTATAGACAAAGTAGTTGTCCATAATGTCCACCGATGTTGCGCCAGAAAAAGCCCCGTCACTGCTAGGCAAAACAGAGAAGTTAAGCGCCCACATGGTCACGCCCGTGCCAATCGTGTGGCTTGTGCTTAACTTGAATGTCGTGGAGGTAAGCTCCTCAACCACAATCGTGCCAAGCGTTACGCCAGCACCCTGAATGGTCTGCCCAACATAGATATTGCCAGTTACACCGCTGACCGTCAGGGTCGTGCCAGAAATTGTGCCAGTAAATGTGGCGCTAACAGCGGCAGTATTTAGGCTTTCTGTGGCTACGGTCTGACTGCGGTTCAGCGTCCATGTTGAGCCGCTACCAGCCGTGATGATGGTTTCGGACAAAACCCCGACCCCAAATAGCTGCTGGTCAACCGCAATCGTGCCGCTAGACACCGAATTTACGGTCAGGGTTGTGCCGCTAATCGAACCCGTCAAAACAGCCGTGGCTGGCGCTGAAATGCGCCACGTGTACCGATAAGCACCGTCTACGATGTAGACGTTTGTGCCGTTGTCAGTAATCCCCACAATCCCTGTGGAAGTGTTAAGCACCCCCACCACGGCAGGAACAAGCGTTGCCGACAAGACATAGACATACGGGCCGCAGACCGCAACCATTTGCTCGCCACCAGACACGGTTCTCACCCCACGCACCTCTTGGGTGTTGGGCAAAACAACCTTTGTGGTCAGTCCGGGGGTTGGATACAGGGCAACAACACCCCGAGTCCCCGGCTCTTTTAGGGGGTCAATTTCAGGGTAAAAGTTAATGCATTCCTGAGCATCCTGATAGATGCTAGGAGCCTCGTAACTTGGGCCGACAAATCCAAAATCAGGCATTGTCGCTCCTTAGTTAAAGAAACCGCCTGTAAGAATCCAGCCAGCGTCTTTGCTCTTGTTGGCAAGCAAAGCATCGGGATACCTTGCGGTTTGCAAGGGACTCATGTTTGTGCGCTTAATCGTTGACTTTGCTTGTGCAGCATAGGCGTTAATCATCGCAATTTGCGTTGGGTCATTTTTGCCATACATCGGCATCAGACGCTCTGCCAAGCACCACCGCATAGCCATCAGATAGCCTTGCGGCATCGAAATGGGCGTGTAGTAGCTCTCATACCGGCTGAAAATCGTGTTGGCAAAGATGTGCATTTCACCCTGAGAAGGGTTAGGCCACAAGAACAAGTTGCCAGAATCCTCGCCCGGATTGAAATACAGCGCTTTAGGCCACGGGCCACTCAGCGTTTTCAGACCAATAAGCTCGTAATCTTGTAGGGCAAGAATCGCCACTTGGTAGTCCAAACCACCATTAACAATCGGCACACCGTTGGAGTTCGTGTTAATCCGCACAAAAGCCGAGTCAATGCTCAAAGGCTTTTGGTAGTAAGCCGTGATGGTCGTGGAGGCAACCGTCTGGGACTTGTTAAGAATGTAAGTGCCCTGCTCGTTGACGTTGCCGCCAGCGCCTGTACCAAAAGCCACAATTTTTGTGCCTTCAGCGATGCCCGTACCACTCAAAGTTTGCCCTTGAGCCACAGCCCCTGACAAAATGCCCGATACGGTCAGCACATTGCCCGTAATTGAGCCTGTAAACTGAGCGCCAATGAAGTTCTGGGTGGATGGGTTAGGGCCAATCGTGTACTGAGTCTGACCCGGAACCACAGGGAAAATAATCTCTGTGACGTTAAAAACCATCATGTTCTCATTTGACCATTGGTCAATGAGGTCGTTGAACATATCAAAAGCATCTTGGGCGGCATCAGGAGAAGGCGTTTCCCCGGCTTCTAATGCGCCAATGTCTTTTAATGCTCGGCTAATGATGTTAAACGGGGTCGTTGCCATTTTGAGCTTCCCTTTGGAGTTGTGGAATTACCTGCCTGTCAATTTTTTGTAGCAGATTTACAACAACTTTATAGGGCAGCTCGCGTAAAGCGCCAGCCACTACTTGCAATTCTTCGACGGTTAGTTCCAGCTTTACTTCTTTCACACAGTCACCGTGAATGTTTTAGGCTTCCAAGGCGGGTGGATTTCTTTTGCGCCTTTTAGTGCCTCAATCTGTTCCCTAATGCGTGATTCTACGGCGTTTTGACCGTCTTTCATAGTTGCTTGGCGCACCCAGCCAACCACCATTTCCTCGGTAGTTTGAGCCAGCGGAACCGTCAATTCAGGGCTTTGGAAGTACCAGTAACCCTCAGAGGCAACCTCGCCCTCAGAGGCACGATAGCGAACATGAGTAATTAGCTCGCCATCGGCATGGATTTCAAGAATTTCCCACTTCACGGTGCGTCAGGCCAAGTTACATCCCAAGGGAAGCCAGCTTGTGCAGGAACATCCCGCAATGCTTGACGGTAAACCGCCCAAGGCTGGCTAACGGCATCGGCAATATCTTTGCCTTGTGACCAATCGCTGTCTTTAAGGCGCTGGTTACGAGTCTCTCGGACATTTTTGGCTTGCTCGGCATCTTTTTGTGCACGATATTCAGCCATTTGCTCAGCAGCAGTTTTTGCGGGTTGGTCGCCTTGCGCTGGTTGGTCTTGGAACACAGGGCCAATAGAATATTTGGTAAACCATTGACCGTTAATTTGTTCAACACCATTCCGATAGCTGAACTCATACGGAGGCTGAGTTGTAGCTTGTGGGCCTTCCAAAACCACATCAGCACCAAAATCACCAAGGATTTCGGCAGTCAGCGGCACGGGGAAAGATGTTTCAGGATGCATGGAGCGAAACTCGCCCTCAAACATCACTTGGCCTGTTTCACGAATTCTGATTTCCATGTTAACTCCTTGTTATGACTAGGCCACCGCCAAGAAAATATAGGAACCGCCGCTGGCGTTTGTGCCAGCATTAGAGCCAATCAAACGGAACCCTGTTGCTATGGTTTCCACATAGTTTGTTCCCGTCACCTCTGCCGCAGTGCTGTTAAGCAGGATGTACGGGTCGTTGCCTGAAGTCATGCCACGCGTCGTGTCGTACACATACCAATCGCCAGTCGTGTCCGTGCGTTTGATAAGTACAAAACGAACCCCGCTTGGGAATCCGCAATTAATTGTCTGATTTGCGCCAGTGCCGCTATATGAACCAACCTTGCTCACGCCGGGGCATGACGCAAACAAATATGCAACCATGTTGTAACCGCTAGCGTTTGTACCAGCGTCAGAACCAACGGTGAAAACAGATGCAGTTGGGTTTGTGTCATTCCAAAAACCTGTTGAAACCGCAACAGAATTAGTCAAATTCAAATAAAGCGCTTGTCCACTACCAAGGGAAGAATGATAAACACGCCAAGCATAAGTACCAAAATTTCTAATCTTAGCGATTATCATTTCTGGAACTGCGGTTAAATTATGATTAATGTTTTGAGGAGAACCTGTCCCCGGATAGCAAACAACATCGTGGAATCCCGGAGCTCGCTTAAACATATATGATTCACGGTTGGTGTCAGCCCCAAATGCGCTACCAAACCAACCAGTGTTATATGCAAATGTAGCGGCGGTTGAATAGTTGTATTCAGCATTAACCCTTGATGTTTGCAGAATCTGTCCAGTGCCCGTTAATCTAGCCGCTACATAAGGATAGGAAATGTATTGGTCAGAATATCCGGGACGATAAATATTAATTGCAGTATCAAACCCGGAAATCACCGTGTTTGACTTGTATTCAGGAACACCATTTGTTGAGAACGCTGGCTCAAATACGCTTGCGCCTGTCGTAGGCGTTTTCATCGGGCCACGGCGAATGGCGATGTAGATGAATCTATCTGAAGATGAACCCCATCCACCTAAATATGCAACGTTTAGCGAAAATCCAGTAGATGTTATGTTCACTGGATAAGAAACGTTACCAACAGTAGATTCATACGTGCCAGAATTTGCTTCTAGTTTTTGAGCAAGTCCATAAGAGCCAATTCCTCTCATAGTGTCAAACATCCACCAAGGACTTCCACTCGGGTCAGTAGCGTTTTTCATCAATATGAATTGAGGTTCATAGCCCAAAGTCACATTAATTGCAGATGTATTACTAGCCGCAGTTCCATAGCCGCAACTGATTACGTTATCTGTTCCTGTTGGACCAAAACCGCCAGCATCATGCGCGAAAATATATGCAACGTAAGTATAGCCAGAGCTATTTACACTATATCCACCACCAGCCACATAAAAATTAGTAGATGTTGGATTTGTTGGGAAATAAGGGAGTGCAGTTACGGGGGCTGTATCCTCTAATCTCAATGCGGAATTAGTAGGATTAGCCAAACTACGATGATAGACAATCCACCCTTGGTCGCCGCCACTTACTGTTTTAATTATGATGCACCCGGGAACTGACCCCAAACTATGAGGAATTGCTCTATTTGATACATCATCACCTGAATATGTAACTACGTCAAAAAATTTAGGCTGTTTTCTAAATGACCAAGCAACATAAGTTGAATTGTTTGTATTTGATGCTATTGAGCTGCCAACAGTAAACCCGTTGCTATTAAATGCAGTCAAGGAGTTAGCGTCTGTTGTTTGCGGGGCGGTTGAATCAGATTTCAAATACTTTGTCGCACCTCTGTTTGTATCAAACAATTTATTTGATGGAGATGCAGATGTAGACGACCTTTCTTTAATCCAAACCAACCCACCGTTAGTGGATAAATCAAGTCCATTATTTATTGTTTGCGATGCGCCTGTACCCGTGTACAGGTAAGTGCTGAACACCGATTCTATATAATTTGCCTCAGCAGATACATTATCTGTTTTTGATGCGGCGTTGAACATTACTTCTTCTCCTTGCAATTATCAAAGTGCCAACGCTTAGATGTATTTACAGAAATTGATTTTTCACAATGAGGACAAATTGTTTTCAATTTAGGTACACCTTTTCTTTGCATACTCATTTTTGCTTTTGATTCTTCAGATTGCTTGCGTCCCTTCATAGGACTGACTCGTCCAAACAATTTTTGAGAAACTTGTAATTTTGTTTTTTCTGACGGTTTGTAGTTTACAGTTTTTCGCGCTTCAGCAATAGCCGCCCGTCCTTCTGGCGACTTAGGTTTTCTCATTTTTTCTTTTGTTGCCTCGTCAAATTTTCTACCACGCATTAAAAACGACATTCGATTTTTATGTTGCTCTGTATGTTTATAACCAGAAGCTCCATCGCCACCTTCAGTCACATTTGTTAAATCAAACCCAATATCTCTTAATTCAGAAATAACAAGGCATTCAAAATCTAAAGCATCTTCATCTGTTACATCATCTTCAATTTTTTTTATCTTTATTTCAAAACCATCATTCAATATGCTACGAATCTTGTTAAGTTTTTTTGATTTGCGTTCAGGATAATACTTAGCTTCTTTCACATGATAATTGCAACGCTCATCCTTCCCTTTCCCAATATAGAAAGGTTTGTTATTTCGACCGTCAATTAACATATAAACATACGCCATCAGGATTCCTTACGGGGTGTAGTTTTGTGCAACAGTGATGCCGTACCAGTTCGTTCCATCGCTAAAGAACGAGTAAATGTCTTGCTTGCTTGCAGTGCTGGTGATGGTCGGTGCTGTGCCACCGGGCCATTTAACAGTTGACCATGTGACCGTGCGGCTACCAGTTCCATCTTGTTTGAGGAACAGAATAAAGCTCTTGCCAGCCGCCGCTGTCGGCATGGTAATCGTGGCATTGCCCGTCAAGGTGATGATTTGAACCGTGCCGTTTGTCAGCGCCAGCGTGATAGCCGTGCTTGAGTTTGCCGTGTAAGCAGTCTCGGTGTAGTTGGTAACAGTCGGGTTTGTGAAGGTTACGGTTGTACCGTTGTAGGTAAAGCCTGTAATGCCTCCAAAAGCCCCGTTGTTGTTGTACTGAAGCTGGGTGTTGGAGCCGCCCGGAGAAGTTGTTACAGAGCTAAATGACAGCGTTCCCGAGCCGTTTGTAACCAATGCTTGCCCGTTTGTGCCATCGGCGCTGGGCAAGGTGAATGTGACCGTGGAAGCGGTGTTAGGGCCAGCAAGGTTAACTGCTCCACCGAGGTTTGCTTGAAAAACTAGTTGTCCCATGTCGGTTCCTTACGGTGCGATTACAAGCTGGCTTGCTCTCAAAGCGCCTGTGCTTGGGTTGAATTGAAGTTTAGTGGAAGAAACATATTCTGTGGTCAGGTTGCCAGTTGTTTGGTTGGCAAACAGAATATATCGGGTTCCGTTGGTCGTTGTGTCATCAGTCACCGTTGCATAAGCCGTTGGCGTTGACCATGTTGGCAAGCCAGAGCCGTTGATTGACAGGACTTGACCGCTTGTACCCGCCGCAAGCATTGCAGTCGTGCCCGATGCGGTTTGGTAAGGCACAGACCCAGCAGCGCCGCCAGCAAGGTTTGTGGCTGTTCCAACCGAAACCGAGCTAGGAGCAACGTTCGCCCAATATCCAGCCGTGCTGTTGTATTGGATGAGGTCGTTGTTAACCAAAGAGCCAAATTGCACGTTTGAGTCCGTGCCACCAAGCACAGAACCAGCATTAACACGAACCAGGATAACGCCACCGCCACTGCTGTTGCCGTTAATCACAGCCGCAACCTGAACCTTGACGTTTGGTGCGCTTGGCTTAGTAGCTGTGTAGCCACCAGTAACCGCAGGGTTGTACCAAAGAACCTCACCATCGCCAATCCCAGAGGTATTGACGTTACGCAAGGTTCCCTCGTACTGCACAAGTCCAAAGCCGTTTAAGGCAATGTTCTCTGCCGCAATACCCATGATGTAAGAGCCATCAGCAACCCCTGTGGCTGGCGCACCCGTGGCAACGCCAGAAGCGCCCACAGAGCCTGTAAACATCACCACTTGGCCTTTGGTAATTGCTGACGAGGCTTTGATGTAATAGTACTGGTCTTCCAACGCATGACCCGTCACGTTGGTAGTCATGCCCACATTTACAGTCGTGCCGCCATCCCACCAAATCTTGCCAACAGCAGGAGTTACTGTCGCTCCCGTGTTGAACTGCAAGTAATCAGCGCCAAGATTGGTCAGCCCCGTTGCCGTGCCGCCAGTAATCGCCACCGCACTAGCATTCTGGGTGGACATTGTGCCCAGCCCCGTAACTTGCGTATTGGCAATGCTGATGTTGGTGTTGGTGACGCTGGTAATCTGCCCTTGGGCGTTTACCGCAAAAACAGGCACAGCAGATGCCGAGCCATAGGTGGATGCGCTTACGCCTGTGTTTGCAAGACTAATCGTGGTGGCGGCAGACCCGTCATAGCTACCAGTATTTAGTCCCGTCCCGAACGTAAGAGTCTGAGGATTTGCCGCAGTGATTGTCGCAGAACCACCCAAAGTAACAGAAGTTCCATTGAGCGTAAAACTACTATTTTGAAGCTGGGCATTGGTGACAGTCCCCGATGTGATTTGATTTGCGTTAATCGAAATCGAGGTGTTTGTCACCGAGGTCAGTTGGCCTTGAGCGTTAACTGCAAAAACAGGGACGCTAGACCCAGAGCCGTATGTTGCCGCCGCAACACCTGTGTTGGTGATGCTGAACTGATAGCCCGAGAGCGTCAGCCCCGTGCCGGCAGTGTAAGTAGCCGCTACCGAAAAGTTAGACCATGTAACAGCAGTAGTTCCGAGTGTTCCACCGGGTTGAGCAGGGCAATACCAAGCAGAACCGCCGAGAGTGCTACCAGACTCAACAAAACAAATTGCGGAAACCAACTCATCCCAAGTGCTGCAATCTTCCGAACGAGTCCAAGCTCCTGATGCGACAACATAAATCCCGTTTTCTGCTTGCGCTGTTTGGTTTTTAACCAGAATCCGCATTCCTGCGGTCAGCGCAGAACCCCAATCACCGCCGCCTTGAGTTGATAGACCAGAAAGCGTGATATTTCCTGTTGTCCCATAATTTACGGGCGGCTTCCAAGAAATACCAGCGACATATCCGTCAACATACTGCTTGTTTGCCACATCCAAAGCGGTGGCTGGCGCAGTATTGACTTGGGCAGTCGTGAAAATAGCCGATGACGGGGTTGTTGCACCAATCGTCGTGCTGTCAATCGTGCTATTAGTGATGTGCAGACCAGACTGTTGCGGGTCAACCGAGGCGTAAAAAGGCTGACCCTGACCAATGAAGGTCTGAAATTCGCCATCAGTTGAGAAATACGCCTGAACTGGCAGCAGATTTTGAACTGAGGAATCAGCCGGGTTAGACATTACAGCCCCACAGGAGTCACATAAACGATGGACGGGCCAGCCGCAGAACCAATCATTCGCACATAGCAAGGAGTGGTCGGGACTTCAAAAATGATGGCGTTGTTCATGCTCGGCGGCAGAACAAAATCGCCAGTTGTGGAGCCGCTTACGGGCAAAACAGGAGCGCTCAACCCTGTCGGGCCAAACTTAACAGCAACGGAGGTTGCGCCAGTGTTAATCAGCGAAACAAACGTGTTTTGGTCGTTTGTGCTTGAGGTAATTAGCACTTCAGAGGTGGCGCTTGCCCCCACCGAAACAGCCGTTGTTTTGCCAATAGAGCGAATGGTGGAGGAGATAGCCATAGACCTTCCTTTTGAAAGATATTTAATTCTAGCCCATTAGCGGCTTTTTAACCACTTTCCAATGTGCCCTTCAAAAATCTTTAGCCCAGTATGCCCCATCGCCATTTCTGGGTCAATCCATACCTTGCCGCCGATTTTGCGCCAGCGAATGCAAAAACTGAAGTCCTCGCCCCACTTGTAACCATCCTCAAAAATATGGTCAAAAAGCGGGTAAAACTGCTTGTCACGCTCTGCCGTGTAATAGTGCTTGTCTGGGTAAGCCTCAATCATCTTACCAATGCACTCTCGGCTTAACTTCATAAACCCTGTTGGAATTGACTTAACTTCCAAAAGCCCTGTTTCGGGGTCTGCCCACAATTCTGGCTTGTCAAGATAATGAATAGGGTACTGAATCGGGTCACGGCGCATCGGATACACCCCGCCGACCACATCAGCCTTGGCATCAATCAGACGCAAAAGAGCGCCCTTTTCCCAGCTAACGTCATTGTCAACAAATACCAAGCAATCGCAGTCTGACTCCCAAAAGCGGGTGGCAATCACCCCTCTTGAATCTGCAATTAAGGCGTTTCCAATATCGTCAACCAGTGTAAATCTGTCGCCCCTTTGAACCAAATCAATCAAATCGGTAAAGAGGGAGCGCATCGTTGATACGTGTACCACGCCCGTATAGGCGGGAATCGCAATCATTACGTGCATTGTGTCTCCAAAGAAAAAGCCACCCCACAGTTAAGCAGGGTGGCTCGGTCAGTCAAGATTAGGCTGTGATGCCAACATTCTTGAGCGCTGTGATAATGGCATTGGTAGCTGCCACAAACTCAGCGGTAGTCGGTGCTGCGGTCAGCGCAGTAATAGCGCCAGCTTGAGCAACGGGGGTTTCGCCATAAAAGCCAACCAAGCCGCCAGCCACACCAACAGCAACGCCATCAGCGGCGTTACCGTTAAGCAGGTAGACGGGGGTTACGGTTGATGCGGGGCCGGGATTAGACATAATCTGTTTCCTTTCCTAGTGAAGTTGATTAGGAAGCCACACGGCAAGCGAGTTCGGGATACAAGGGCGCCCAGCCGTACAGCACATCAATACGAGTCGGGATAGAGTCGTTGTTGATGGTGTATTGACGGACAACACGCATGGACAGACCGATTTCCTTGTCGGAAGCACGACCAGCAAAGTGAACACCCTCGGGCAACTCAAGGTCAGCCATCGCAAGCGTGAAGGCGTTGCGGTGCATGATGATATTTTGCGGAGAGACTGTGCCAGAAGTGTTGTAGAACGTGATAGCAGCCGTTGCGCTGGCGCTCGGGATGCTGACGTTCTGGAACTGACCACCACTGATGATGGCGGGGCTGACAACCACGGTGGAACCGCTAATCGACTTGATGACGAAATTGCGGAGGCGGTTGGAGCCGTAGGCTTGACGGTTCTGGGGGTTCACAGCATACACGCCAGCAATGGTGAAAGTGTCGCCCACGTTGGGGGTCACAGTACCAGACTTGGTGATGGTGATAGTGCTAGTAGAAGCCCAGCCAGAGGTCAGGATGCCAGCGTTGCTTGTGGTTGTGTCAGCGGTAGCAGTACCGTTGAACGAGCCAAAGGTCTGTGCGTTCACGTTCTGGTCAAGTTTCCAGTTCATGCCAGCAGAGTCACGACCCATCAAGCCCTTGCGGTATTGCTCGCCAATCGCCTCTTGCGGCACGAACAGACCCTTGAGGCTGTTAACAATGGTCGCAGAAGTGAAGGGTTCAACGATGCAAGAACGACGACCATCACGGGGAGCGCCTTCAGCATCCAGATAAGCGGCGGCGGTCAGGTATGTACCGAGGTCGCTAGAAGGAGTGCCGGGGGTTCCGACGATGTTGGCGGTGTTCAAACGGGCGGTGGTCAGACCGTCATAGTCAATCTTGTTTGCGATTGCGGCTACGGCAGGCTTCAACACACGGTCAGAGAACATATCCAGCGAAAGAGCCAAGTCCTGAGTGGTGAACTGGGTGTCAACGTGGAATTGGGTGGACAACGTGACGGGAGTGCTGGTTTCGTTGAAATCTTCAACATTCAGCGCAGGGCCAGTTGTACCGATGAAACGACCGGGGCGGCGAACGTTCACAGTTGCGCCAATCTTTGCGCCAACAACAGCGAACTGGTCGTCGTAGTTACGGTCAACTTCAGAGGTGAAGGTAAGTTCGTTTTCCAAGACCATCAACGCTTCGTTGGTAATCTTGCTAATGGTAAGTAGCGTGTTTGACATTTACGCTCTCCTTTTCAAGAAAAATTCGATGAACAAAAAAGGGTTGTCAGCGAACCTTACCCGCTTTACGTGCTGCTTTCCATTCGGCGTAACTTCCATACCATTGCCCATCGCTGGACATTTTGGTTTCAGCTACACCAGAAGCTGCACGGATAGGCGTGACAGGCGCTGGCGCTTTACTTTTTGCCACAGGTTTTTCTTCGGCTTTCGCCTCAAATCGCGCCTCTAGCTTACCGATTTCCTTCAAGGCCGCACGAGTTGGCATAGCCGCAACTTTTTTGGCGAATTCGCTGTTCTCTGCGAGGTGATATAGGATTTTTGGCCCTACATCGCTCTCTAGGATGGCATCACGAATATCGTTAGACACAACCACATCAGAAGATGCAACCATGTCATCAAAGTCGGGCAATTCAGCTTTGACTTGCTCCACCTTCTGCGTCCAAGTCTCAATGACTTTTTGGCGTTCGGCTTCAACTTTAGCCTCGGCTTCCTGCCGTTTCATTTCCTCAATCCGCTTGTCAGCCGTGTACTCTGCTAGAGCCTTGGCATATTCAAACGCATCTTGGAACTGACTCGGTTGGGGTTCTTGGTCAACCACGGGCTGTTTTGGAGCCTGTTGACGTTCAAGCGCCGCCAATCTTTCCTCTAGCTCAACCCTACGCTGGCGTTCAGCCTCTGCCTCACGGCGAGCTTCTTCACGCTGCTTAGTAATCTCGCTAAAGCGCCTTTCCAGTTTCGGATTCGCCTTTTTAGGCTCGTCCTGTGACTTGGCTTCCTCTTTCGCTTCAGGCTCACTCCCGTCTACTTCTTCCGTTCCCGGCTCCTGTTGTTGCGTTTCTGCAACATCGGCCTCGGGTGTTGGTTCCGCAGGGGCTAAACCCAACTTTTGTGCATAGAACTCAGCCGCATTTTCGCTAGTTACAACGTTACTAGCTTGGTTTTCGGACATACGTATCCCTACGATTTAAGCCCAGTGAACCTCACTGGTAAGGTTTGTGGCTAATTTACCACGGTTTTATTGTCCCATCAATGGATTTTGTTGGTTGTCAACATCCTGCGCCGCAAACTGCATGGCGGCTCGTTGCTCGGCATTTCGACGCTCAATCTCCTGATTCAGCCTTGCGGTGTCCATGTTGTGCAAAAGCAACTGGACAATCGCCTCAATTTCCATCTTGTTCTGCGAGGTAATCGAACGGGTGTTCTGGTCATTGACCCGCACTTCTGCCATCGTTTCGACGTTGAAAGCCTTGCCGGTTTGACGCAAAAGCTCACGCTTTGTTTCGGCTTCTTGCTTAACAGACTCAATGTCCATACGCTGTTTGCGCTCAACTTGGAATTGCTCCAGCGCCTGTTGCATTTGCTGGTTTTGGGCTTGGAGTTGCTTAATAGCCATCTGCGCTTGGGGCGGTATATCGGACTTCTCGTCCAACTGCGCCAGCGGGTTAAGCGTAGCCAAGCGGTCAGCAATAATGTCTGCGCCGGGGAAATCTTGATTGCGGAACCACAAATCGCCAATCTGTTGCATGAGCGCAGGGTCTGCCGCCAGAATCGGAGTCATCGCCTCGACTGCGGCTTGGCGGCGGCTGTTGTAGCCGGGGCCAGTGTCCATAACCACATCGTACAGACCCACAGCAAGGTTGTTCTTGACCACTTGGTTGACCGCATCATACTCGTTGACCGTTACCAAATCAGGCTTGCCATCGTCCCCAATAATCCGCAAAACACGCTCTGTGTCGTAAATGCGGGGAATCAGGTCAAGAATCACACGAGCAACTTGGCACTGGGATTTTGTCAGGTTGTCGTAGAAATCATAGTTGGACAGGTCAACCTGTTGCTGTTGCCCGTTCAGAGCCTTGCCAGAGATATTGCCCTGCTTTAGCTGTGCTGGGTCAAAAATGCCCATCAGGGTCTTAATATCGTCATCAATTGAGGCTGATGCCGCCATGATGCCAGCAGGAGGCGGCTCAGGCTGAAGTCGCTGGGGCGCTGGCGCTGGACGACCTTCAATGTCCGTCTGCTTGTAACGCAGAAGCGGGAAGCTCTTTGTATTGGCTTGTGCCCAATCGTTTTCGTGGCCTTCGTCCTGACCCTCTGCCATTATCCATTTGGCCTTGGGAGCTAGTGCAACCGACTCGGTGAGCGAGGTTTGCCAGAAGTTGTACATACGCTGGGCATCTTTGGCGTGACGCACCATGCCAAATTTCTTGCGCTTGTCCCCAACGATGCAATGCCGCCCGTAAACAGGAATGATGGGGATGTAGCGTCCGGGCCACTCGCCCTCCTCCAACACCTCAACAGCAGTCAGTTTGCACCATTTAATTGACTTCTTAACGCTCATGCGCTCGTCAATCGGGTACACCCCGCCAGCAACAAGCATCTGCTCAGATTTCTTGAAATCGCTCTCAAAGATGCTGCTTCCATCGCTCAGAAGCAAGAGCTTTTCTCTTGTCCGAACGGTGTAAAAGTACTCGGCTAGGCGAATATCCTCTTTGGTAATCCACTCAGACTGACTGTCGCCCGTACCACGCTGGCTAAAGCTCGTGTCTTCAGCGTCTGGGTACATCTTGTGGAAATCTTTTTTACTGAGCATTGTTGTAACAAGGCAACGCTCGGCATCAGAGCCATCAGGCAAGACGCTGTTAATGTCGTAATAAACTGTGAACGGGTTATCCACAGGGTCAATGTAGATTTCCTGCTCGAAACTGTCCTCACGCACGTAGTCTGTGCGGATGCGGATGTAACCCCAACCCATGCGAACAGCGTAATCTGCGGCTGTGTCATAGGCGTTGTCAGCGTTGGAATTGGCCTCAATGTGCCGAATCATGCCTTGGATAACCTCGGCAACCTTGGCATCGGATTGGCTGTTCATCCCGTGGACTTTGGGACGAGGGCGTTGCTGACGGATTTGGTTAACAACTTGGCGGCAATAGCCATCCAGCTTGTTAATTGTCAGAACGGGGCGGGATTCTAGGTTGCGGGAGTTTTGTAGCTCAACAGGCCACTGGTCGCCGTTGACAAACTTTAAATCTTCAAGCGCCTCTTGACGATTCATCGTATCCGCATCGTTAGCCATCTTCAGAAACTGCTTGGCTTCGTCGATTCTGGGGTCGTAATCGTCCTGATTGGTTTGTGTAGCCATGTTTAGCCCATCCAACTGTGTGCGCTCCCGTAGGAGTGCGGGATTTGTCGCTGACTCTTGCGCTGGCGAGGTTCGTTGACCATCAGCCCAATATATCTAAACGCATCTGCCCCGTGACTGTAATGGTCGTGAAGCGGTGTACGGCTAAATTGATTGGTTTCAGGGTCAACCTCGTAACGATAGTGTCTCAGGCATTGTAGCCCTTCGTGGCAATTTTCTCTATCAAAATAGCACGACCTAAACATCGTCCTTGCGGCGTTAATTGAGTCAGCCACAGGCACTCGCTCAAGCACCCGAGTCTTGTACCCAGCCGCCCTAACAATGTCCTCAATGCTCCTGCCTTGGCTTGCCAAAGTCTTGTTCTGGGCATCATGCGGCAACCAGAGCGTGTCGTACACATACCCAAATGTCTGCATTTTGGCTAGGATTTCGGTCATTGTGGTCTGGTTAACCTCGTAGTACCGAATCAATCGGGTTTCCATGCCGATGAACTGAACAAACCAAACTGCGGTCATGTCAGCCCAACCCAAGTCGAACACGGCATGGACGGGCTTAACAGGGTCAAATGGAACCCGTGTAATCCTGCCTTCAGCCTCTGCCATCTGCATTTCCCGAGCAAAGATAGCCCCATCAATGGTCAGGCGGCACATTCCCTCCCAGACCGTGTTGTAAGCCTGAATATCCCGGCTCTTTAGCGTGTCCTTTTCCTCCCGCAGGGTTTCAGGAAACCACGGGTTATCAGACCAGTTAATTTTCTGAACCACAGCGTTCTGCGGTGGGTTTGCCACAAATCGCTGGTAGGTTTCATCAGTCTCTAGCTCTGGGTTAAACGTGACCCAGATTTCGGACTTCTCTTTACGGATGGTTGGGATTAACACATTCCATGAGTGGCGGCTCACCGTTTGAGCCTCCTCTACCCAGCAAATATCCACGCCTTCATAGGACTTAACATTTGCAACGTTGTTTTTCAGCCCTACGAAATTGAATTCTGAGCCGTTTTTGCCCCGGATTTGGGCTTGCGTGACCTCAAAAAAGCTGTCTAAGCCCATAGCCGTGATTTGGTCACTCAGCAGCTTATGCACCGAATCTTTGATAGAGGTCTGAAACTCACGGGCGCAGAGGATACGCAAAGGCTTTTGGACGCACTTAATCAGGAGCGCCCTAGCAACCCCCCACGACTTAGCGCCACCACGCCCACCAAACAGGACACGGTAGCGAATCGACTCAGGGTTGAACAGGCATTCCAGTTTCGCAGGGAACTGGGCTTTGGCTATTGCGTTTTGAGCTTCACTCATTCGGCTTTACAAATGAGACTTGGATGCCCTGTAAAGGCTCACCATCTGCGCCCGTTAACTCTTGCTTAACGGTTTCAGACCAGCGCATTTGGCTTTTTGTCCACCAAATCAGGCTAGTTGTGTCTCCAGCAAGCGCCTTTGAATAGAGCGTTTTGGCAATCTGGCTGTTGGCCTTCGCCTTTCCCGCATCAAGTTCGTGGCGGTAATGCTTGCGTAGCGTCTTGTCATCTATCCCTACAAGAATAGCTATCTGCTCGTGCGGCAAGCCCAAACCGCTAGTCGATTCAACTAGGCGGCGCTGCTCATCGGTTGGCTGATGTTCGTGTGACATTTTATAAAGGGGAAGTGTTACATTAGTTTACTGCTTCTGGGTTTTGAGTCAACAACACAGCTTTTTTGCCTGTGAAGTCTTCCCATCGCTTAACAATAACATCGCAATATTTCGGGTCTAGTTCCATTAATCTTGCTACCCGGTTGTTTTTTTCAGCCGCAATTAAGGTAGTTCCACTTCCACCAAATGAATCCAACACAATATCACCGCCTTTTGTGTTATTAAGCATTTGATACTCAAATAAAGCAACAGGCTTCATAGTAGGATGTTCACCGTTTCTTGATGGTTTTTCAAACTCAAGAATTGTTGTTTGTTTGCGGTCTGCCGCCCAAAGATGCCCAGCGCCATCTTTCCATCCATAAAGACATGGTTCATGCTTCCAATGGTAATCTTGTCTTCCCATCACCATTGTTGATTTTTTCCATATTAAACATTGCCGTACTTTCCATCCAGCATCTTGGGCTGCGCCTCTAAAGTTATATCCTTCTAAATCGGCATGCCAAATATAAAAAACTGCTCCCGGCTTCATAACAAGGTCAGCGGTTACATAAGCATTTCGCAAAAATTGACGAAAATCATCGTCAGCCATCTCGTCATTTTTAATTTTTAATGCATCTTTTGTTTTACCTTCATACGCAACATTGTATGGCGGGTCTGTTAACCACATATCCACAAGTTGTCCGTCACATAATTTTTCCATGTCTGTAACGCTACATGAATCGCCGCACATCAGCCTATGTTTGCCTAATTGATATATATCACCCTGTTTTGTTTTAGGCTCAATAGGAATTGGTGGCGCATTATCCTCATCTGTTAAGCCTTCAATCTGTTCAGGCTCAAGCAACGCATCTAGCTCTTTTGCGTCAAAACCAAGCACATCAAGGTCAAACCCAAGCTCTTGCAGATTTTTAAGCTCTATTTTTAAAACATCATTGTCCCAACCAGCATTCAGCGCCAGCTTGTTGTCGGCTATGACATATGCCTTTTTTTGCGCCTCTGTCAGGTCTTTAAGCTCAATCGTAGGCACTTCGGCATGACCGAGCTTTCTAGCCGCCATAAGCCTTCCATGCCCAGCAATGATGCCGTTCTCGCCATCAACCAGTATCGGATTAGTCCAGCCAAATTCCTTAATGCTTGCCGCAATCTGAGCAACCTGCTCATCGCTATGAGTGCGGCTGTTGTTTACATAAGGAACAAGCTCTGCAACTTTCTTTACGGTAATTTTCATTTCTTTTTCGCAGTTTTGCTCTCTGATTTCCCGCCTTTTTTGCCAATAGCCTCACGCTGGACAGCATACCCAATCGCCACGGCTTGTTTAGGAGGCTTTCCAGCTTCGATTTCTTTCTTGATGTTCTTCTGGCGGGTATTGTCGGATGTACCTTTAATTAACGGCATTTGTTAACTCCTTGAGTTTGGCCTCGTAGCCCCTGATGATTTGTCTGTAAACCTGAATCTTCATCCAAGCGCCTTTTTGGGTTTTCATCCACTCAAGTTGCTTTTTGGCTTGGATGTAGCCCCAGATTAACTTGTCTGGCTCCATGTCAGCACTTCCAGCGCTTCAAGGATGCCGCTTTTCTGGTCGGCTCGCCCTTTTCGTCCTTCATTGGGCCGGGCATTCCACTCATACGGGCGCAAAAACTGTCCTTCCGTGCCTTGTCCTTTTCCGTCTTTGGGTTGGGCGCTGGAGGTTTGAGGTTGGCGTTGTTCTTCTTGTTGTACTCAGCACGACCCTTTGCGGTCATTCCTGCGCCTTGGTCAGTGGGCAGGAAGTTCTTGCCCTTACCAGTAGTGGTCTTAGCGATTGGTTTGTCGTGCTTTTTCATGGTTCCTCCACAAAACAAATATCCTGCCAAGACATTTTCAAATGCCTCTGCCCATCAATCTCAATCGGCTCAAATTTCAGGTACTCGTCGCCATAATCCTTGGCAATCGTCCCAAAATACACTTTATCACCCACATTTAACCCCTCACGGAGCGCATCAGGGCCAGCGGCAACTACATAACCAATCGTGTCGGCTTCAGCAGTCTGCACAAAAATCGTGGATTGAATCCTCGGAATAGGCTTAACAATTATTTTGTCACGCAAGGGTTTAAGCATTTCCACCCTCCTTTTTAGGTCTGCCACGCTGTTTTTTGGGCGCTAAAGTAGGGATTTCTACTGGTTTTTCGTCCGTTTGTTGCATTTCTACAACAGGCAAGGCAACCAGTTCGACCTGTTTTGCTTGGAATTCACCGCACCAATCATTATGCGATTTATTCACAAAAGCGGGGAATCTACGGCATAAACCTATGACGTTGGCTCCCCGAAAGTAGTGGCAACTACTACAATTCTCATCAGCCATACAAACGACTCCTTTGTGTGGTTAGAAGCCCTCTTGGTGATTGTCTCCCACCTTGAGGGCTTCGCCTTTTTAGCGGTATTGACCCCGTGTGTGGGTGTAGCAAATGCCAGCGGTGCGCCCAGTATTGAACTGCTTGTCAGCGCCCGTCATGTCCTCTTTGCCCATAGCAACGCCACCAACCATGCGCTCGTGGCGCTCGCCTTTGTTGTCGCTAGAAGCTGCGCCAGCAGGCATCTTGCCGCCAGAACGGAGGGGTACACCCTTCATCGAATCCATTTTTCCCATGATGTTTCCTTTGCAAAGAAAATGCCATAATTGGCTGACTCATTATAGGAGTTTTTGTCATGGCAACCAACTTCAAAATCACCCCCGCCAAGCGCTCTACCACCCCAACTGGTCATTACGAGTCCAAAGCCGAGCATAAGCAGGAAATGCGCCGCATTGAAAAGGTGGAAAAAGAACTCAAGCGCCATGAGTCTCAGGGGCTGGACAAAGCCCACCGTGGCGGCTCGCAGAAAGCGGCTCCCCTGCCCAATATGCGTAAATATTAAGGCAACGGCACATCTTCAGGCCATTCGTTTGCCCTCAACAGGGCGTTTACGGTCTTTCTGTGGGCGGCTTGCCACATGGCTTGACGCTCATCCCGGCTTAGATTCTTGCCTTGGTCAATTTCGTAGTGGCATTTCAGGCACAGGGCGGCAATTTGGTTGTCATCGGCTTTTATGCCTCTACCCTTGCCGTGCCCCCAATTAGTGTGTGCTGCTTGAACCATCTGCCCCGAACCACAATGCTGACAATCCAACCCTGCCACGGCCTTTAGGAGCTTCGTGCTTCGGATGTATTTGTGTTTCGGAATCATTTAATATAGCCTCCAAGGTCGTGAATTTGTGGCTTTTGACGCAAATATAGCGTCTGCGGGTTATGCCATCCTGCCGTAAGCGGGTTTCCTTTACATACGCTTCTGCACCGCAGTCTGGGCATTTCATTTGTTCCCCCTTGCTTTGCCACTAGCCTCCCGCGCCATGCGGATAATGTCATCTTGATTCATTGTGTTGCCCTTTCCTGCATTCTGTTGGTGGCTTCTTCACTGCGCCAAATGTCAATCCGCATCCGGGCAGCTTCTAGTTTCCATTTAAGAGATTCCTCAATCTCAATCGCCTCTGCAAGACCTTCCAGCAACTGCTGGTATTCCTCATGGGCGTATGCCTCTCGCTCCTGTGCGTTTGCCGCTTCAATACCTCTGGTTAAGGCATCTTTCATCAGCAAAGCCTTCTTGGTCTTTCGGAATTCCTCCAAATAGACCCGCTTGGCCTTAGCTTTGGCGTATTTGTCAGCGTGTTCTAGAATGAAATCAACAGCTTTGTTTGGGGCGCTCATTCCAACTCCTCCTTAATGGCAATATCAACACCAGCAGAGTCGGCATAGACTTTTTTGCAGTGCAACGAAACGATTTGGGAATCGTCCTTAAAAACCACCCCGTTCATGGCATCCATCACGGATTTGGCGAGGTTGTCGAGGTCTGGCTTCTTGCAAGGCTTCTCAAAGCCATTTAAACAGGCTTCCTTGCGTTTTTTTGGGTATGACTTAGGGATTGGTAGCCTGATGTAGATAAAAACGCCCACAGGCGTTTCTAGCGGTTCTGAGTTGCCCATAGCTTTAACCGCTTCCTCACGCACCAAATGCTCGTAGGTCACGGTCTTTTTTGGGGTGTAGGTTTTGACAAACCCGCCACGGCTTGAGAATTTGGGTCGACCTTTGGCAACTGGGTCGCCTTCAACGCTGAAGTTGAGCATGAAGGTCATACTTGCCGACCTTCTTTGAGGGTCATTTGCTTGGCGAGCTTTTCTGTTCCGGGGCGCTTGGTCAAGTTAATGCTCATGGGTTCTTTGCCCTGCGCCCGTAGTGTTTCGACCATTTTGGCTCCCTTGCGGCGGTTCTTTGCGTCACGTTCTAGGGTCTTGCCAAACAGTGATGGCCCGGATGTGTCAAATGCGTTTTTCATTTTTTACCTTGTTCATTCGTTGTCTTAAATCTTCTGCGGCAGCTTTACCACGATGCTTGGCAATGTCATGGATTGTTTTTTCCCACCACTCCCTCGCTGATGCCCAGCCATCGTTGTGTGCTTTCTCCTTGAACCGAGCCAGCCATTCCACCGCCTCGCAGTTCTTCATGTGTTCCGTATCCATCTAAATCCCCTGTCAATGTCAAGCATCGGCTTATCAAATGCTCGTGGTAATCCCGTCCTTCTCGCACATGGTCGAGAATCACTTTGGCTTGAAAGTAGTTCATGCCACCCCCTTACGCAACAGAGCCATTTTTTCCAGAATCTCAGCAGGAGGCTTAACAGCCATCTTGTCCGACTCACGGATTTTTTGCAGTGCGTCAAATGCGTTTGGTGGCGTTGGGGTTGTCTGGCGCACAACATCCTTGGCAACACCAAAAGATTGTTTTTGGCTTCTGACCCAGTTTCGCCACGTTGCTTCCCAATTCAGCTTCAGACCGCCAGAACCCGGTTTGGCAATCCAGTAGTCCTTAAAGGATGCCGCAATTTTTGAAATGTCCAAATCTTGCCGTTCCTGTTCTGCCCATGTCTGCCACTCAGTTGGCAAAACCCAATCGGTTGGCAAACGGGTTCCCCGTTGCGTCTTAATATGGTTATTGGTTATTGGTTTATGGTTATTGGTTGCTATTGGGGTCGCATTGGGGGGGCTAATAGGGGGGCTATCCCCACCCTTTAGCCACCTTTTTGCCGCCCCTCTTTTGCCATCCTCAGACAGTTTTCTATACTTTTCAATAACCTCGTCAGCCCTTGGATTTATGAAACCCTTTTCAGTAGAAATGAAGAACTCATCCAAGACGGTCAAAACCTCTTGTTCGTAGTCTTTCATGCCTATCAAACGTGCTATTTCACGCTGTTTGATGGGGGCTTCATGCAGATAGTAGTGGTCTAGCAAGCGCCTGTAAGCCAAGTCTTCCATCAAAGAAAGGTGATGGGTATGGCTTTTGTAATCACCAATGTGAAACTGGTAAAAGTGCATTTTCAACCTCGCAATTCCTCCTGAAAAGAAACCTGCGGCAGGCGGGAGGTGCGCTTTTCGGTTGGCTCATGACTTCCAACCTAGCCGGGTTTCAAAAAATTTTACAGGCTTTTTCGTCCTGTTGGTTGCGTGTCTCGCATTTGCCACACATCAAATGGGTAGGTTCTAACAGTCCCATCATCCCACTTGATAAACACAAAATTGTCATCAAGGAACCAGCACCCAAAAGATGTTTGCCCGTCTTTGGTTGTGCCGTAAGCCACCATGCTTTTGCCTGTTTTGCACTTCACATCGGTCAAAACAATCATGCCGCCAGCAACATTAGGTTGGGTGGCAATAGTCTCTGCGTTGCATATTTGCAACACTAGGGCAAGCGCTAGGAATATCTTTTTCATTGGAACCACTCAGGCTTGAGGATTCTTAGCTGGTACAAACGCCCCTGCGGGATGTTTTCCCATTGGGACACCGCCGCCCTAGAAATGCCCAATAGCTTGGCTAAAGCGCTTGCCGAGCCAGCCTTGGCGATGATTTCTGATTTACTCATAGAAGCTCCTTTTTGTTGCAATGTTAATGATTCTTTGCAAAAAAGCAACACCTGCCAAAAAATACCTTTACATCGTAGTTTAGTTGCCTTAACATTCATCCCATGCCCTAGCACATCGCACAAGGGTCTTTTAGGAGAAATGAAATGTGGCCTTTCCCACCGCCTAGCGGCCCAGTCCCTTGGACACCAGCACAGGAACGTGCATATCAGCAGCAACGCCGCCAACAACTTCCAGAGTCACCGCTATGAACACCAAAATCGCCATCAATCAACACGACTCCATCAACCTAAACGCTGATGAATACAACATCCTCATTTCGCTCTGGCATCAGAAAGGGTATGTCTGCCAAATCCTATCTTTTGACCAAGCCAAAGAACTCGTCCAAGCACTCACTAAAGCGATTGAACAAAATGAAACCCAGCCACTTTAAAACACCCCGCAACTTTGCAGAGACAACCTTTGAAACAGGCTACAAAGAAGCGCACTTTCATGCCGAGCAACAGGAACCCCTATCGGAAATCGTCGTGCGATACACGATGGCCATAGCCGCAGGGTTCATTATCGCTGTCCTCATCTTCACTTGAAAGCCAATCATGTTCATCAGCAAATCTGAAAAAACATCCATCATTGATGCAATCGTGAAACTTGAGCGCTCACTGGATGACCTCTATGCACGAGTCAACACCTTAGAAGCTCGTGAATTGCTCAAGCGTAATGCGCCAGCAAAAAAGACAACCAAACCAAAAACAGAAAGGAAGACAAATGGACGCTGAATACATCATCCAACAAGCCAAGTACATGACCGAGAAAATGTATATCGACGCTGTTGCAGAAGACCGACAAGCCTTTCATATTGGCTTACTTGAGAGCCGAATCAAAGAATTGTGCTATATACTTGAAAACGCAAACGATGAAATTCAACGCTTGCAAAAACAACTGACCAATAAGGACGAATTATGAAAAACATCGCATCAGCACTCGTGAAAGCCCAAAAAGCATTTGGGCCAGCACTCAAAACCTCCACCAACCCGCATTTCCGTTCACGCTATGCAGACCTATCTGCTTGCGTTGAGGCAGTCATTGATGCACTCAACTCCGCTGGAATTGCTCTAATCCAAACCAACCATCCTCACCCAGAAGGCGTGATTGTTGAGACTGTTTTCCTGCACGAGTCAGGCGAACAACTCAACTGTGGTCAATTGTTTGTCCCTGCAAGCAAACATGACCCGCAAGGCTACGGTTCTGCTTTGACATACGCTCGGCGTTATAGCCTCATGTCTGCTTGTGGCATCGCCCCAGAAGATGACGATGGCAACGCCGCTAGCCGCACCAAAATTGATGCATCGCAGCTTGCTGACCATATTGCCGCTATCAGCGCCGCATCAACCCTTGAGGAACTGCAAGCAACATACACAGAGGCTTACAAGTTTGCCAAGGCAGACGCTAATGCCGCCAAGTCAGTTATTGCCGCCAAAGATGCCAAAAAGAAGGAGCTTGCATGACTATGCAACAAGACATTGACCTTCTGATTAAGGTAAACAGCGCAGACATACTTGCGTTGGAAGATGCCAAATTTACTTTGGAAGCGATAAAACAAGCTGACCCCGGAACTTTTGACGAAATAATCGACCAGTCTCTTAAATTCATACACGAAGCACTTGGCATAAGTTGTGGTGATGCTATTGAAAGAATTGCAGAACAATTAGGAGTGCAACCATGAAATCAACTCGGCTCAGAGGAAAAGTAACAACAGAGCATCCGATGCATCGGCTTTACGAAGCAGCATCAGAAATCGTTGAAAGAACTGTTCAGGCTTACAAAAGCGCTGAAGTTCCAGTTCCTGATAGTTTTTCGCTTCCTGTTTGGGTTGACGGGAATCCAGTAATGAAAATCACGATAGAAGTTGGCTCAAAAACAACAGCAGATTACGCACTTTTTAAAGCCCAAAACAAATAAGGTAAAAATCATGGAACAACGTACAGACGAATGGTTTGCCGCACGGCTTGGCAAGGTCACAGCTAGCCGTGTTGCAGATGTAATTGCCACCACAAAAACTGGTTACAGCGCCAGCCGAGCAAATTACATGGCTCAATTGGTTGTGGAGCGCATGACGGGCAAACAGACCGAAAGCTACACAAACGCCGCTATGGAGTGGGGAACAAACACAGAACCCCTCGCTAGAGCCGCATACGAGGCCGAGAAAGGGCTTCTGGTGGATGAAACAGGCTTGGTTGACCATCCATCTATCTCCATGTCAGGAGCGTCCCCAGACGGGCTTGTTGGCGATGATGGGTTAATCGAAATCAAGTGCCCTAACACCGCAACGCACATTGAAAACCTGCTGTCAAAAAGTGTCGATAAAAAGTACATCACGCAAATGCAATGGCAAATGGCTTGTACTGGGCGCAAATGGTGCGATTTTGTGAGCTTTGACCCACGCATGGGAGAAGGCTTGCAAATGGTTGTCATCCGGGTTGACCGTGATGAGGACTACATTCAGATGCTGGAAACCGAAATCAAGAAGTTCTTGGGCGAGGTGGAAAGCAAAATTAAGCAACTTGAGGAAATCAAACATGGCTAAAGTAATGAAAGAAATCAGCGTCATCACGGGACGCTACACAAACAAGGACGGGCAAGAAAAAAACCGTTATACCCGAGTGGGTTCCATTATTGACACAAAGAACGGGCCTATGCTGAAATTGGACGTAATCCCGTTGAAAGAAAACGGCTGGGATGGTTGGGCATACATCAATGACCCCTACGACGAATCAAAACCCGCCAAGGAAGCACCCCGCCGCAATGATGACCTGAGTGACATACCTTTCTAGTTTTCTAGCGATTTTTCTAGAAAGGTTTTGGGGGAAAGCGCAAGTAAGTACCCCGCATTTTTGGGACGAATTATGAAAAGTTACGACGAAAAAAAGCGGGAATGGTGGGAATGGCATAAGGCCAACCCAGATGTGTGGACTCTGTTTGAGCGCTTCAGCTTGGAGGCAATACAACGGGGGCGCAACAAAATTAGCCATTGGCTAATCATCAACAGAATACGGTGGGAGACAGCGATTGTCACCACTGGCAAAGATTTCAAAATCTCCAACGATTACATAGCGTTCTACGCTCGGCTTTGGATAGCCAAATATCCGCAGCATAAGGACTTGTTCACAATCAAAAAAATGAAGGGCGAGACATGAAAGTTCTAGAATTTTTGATGCCGTATGCCGTTGGGTTTGCGGTGTTTTATTTGATTGGTAGTTTTATTGAGTGGTCATGGAATCCGGGTTCATGGTCTTGGAATGTTCGGTGCGTAATCAGCATATTTGGCATGGGGTACGGATTTGCATTGTCAGTAAAAATGGAGCCTAAACAATGAGCATAGAAGCAATGAAACAGGCGCTTGAGGCGTTGGAGAAATTGTTTGGCATACCTGAGCAATTCACAGGCAAAGGTGCTGGTGATGTTGCCGTATGGACTCTTGGTGGTTCGTATCGAGCACAACAGGCAATACCAGTCTTACGCCAAGCCATCGCAGAAGAAGAGAAACAAGAGCCTGTGGCGTGTCACACCTGCAAAGGATTAGGCCGCATCTACATGGGCTGCGGTTCGTGGATTCATTGTGATACTTGCAATACCACTGGCAAAGCAACCACCCCACCCAAGCGTGAGCCACTGACGGATGAGCAGATGGAACAAATACATCAGCAATACGGCGGTAACATCAAAAAGATAATGCGTGCCATCGAAGCCGCACACGGCATTAAGGGGGAACAGCATGGCACGCGGTGACTACATCCTTTGCTGTAAATGCGGAGTGAAATTGATTTATGACGGTGACAGAAGCCAGCGTGAATGGTTGGAAGAAAGATTCGGCAAAGAGTCAGGAATTGAGTGCCCAGACTGCAAGCCCAAGCGTGAATGGCAGGGGCTGACGGATGAGGAAGTGCAAATGTTCATTGATGCTCGTTGGGGCGATGGTGTGAACTTTACTCATTTCATACGAGCCATCGAAGCCAAACTTAAGGAGAAGAACACATGAGGTGTAAACATCGCTGGTTTACGACCAAAGAAGAACGAGAAGAGAACACCAAAACCTATTGGTTTAAGTGCGCTCGCTGTGGGCAGGAAGTTCAAGCCTTTATCACTGCCAAAACAGCTTGATAGAGCTTCTTTCTTTGGTCAATCCCAATAAGACCACCGTTGATTTTTTTGGTCATGCCTTCAATATCGCCTGAGTCAGCGAAAGGCGATAGATTGTTCGACTTCCAAAACCATCCAGCACTTCTGGCGGCATAAATAGGCTCAAGCAATAAGTCAGGATTACCCACAAAATCAACGCCCAAATCTTTGCCGCACTTTTCATAGTTGTATTTGCCCGTCAACTGCTTTAACCCTCTGCCACGGTACTTCCAGCCCTCGCCAGATTCGGCAGGGCCATTACCCATACGACCACTGTAAACCAAATTTGCAATCAATTCTGGCTTCCCGGCTATTGACTCAGCTAGCTTTGTAGGGATTAACGCACCCTTTTCCGTGCGCTTTGGCTTTTTGTTTGGCCCTAGTTCTGCAAACCTATTAGGCCAGCAAGCAGCCAATGTTGCCGCACGGTAGTTCAGATTTTCGGTCAGCATCGTATAGCCACCAGATTCATGGCTAGTTTGGGCGATAAACGCCGCTATGCGCTGAGGAGTGTTAATTTCAAACTCAGCACAGGTATCAATGACAGGCTGTAACCACTTGTCTGGGTCTTTGACCTTGGCGGCAACCAACAGGGGTCTACTTGGAGTCATTTTGTAGCTCCTTCTGCTTTTGGTCTACCGCCTCTTGGCTCTTGTTGCTTGAGCCATAAAAGAATCGAATCAGGCTGTTAACCGCCGTGCCAATCAGAAAGCCCAAAATGATGTTGATGAAGTCCCTGTTTCGGTTCTCCACTGGGGCAAAGGAAACGATAAAGAAATATGCAAAAGACATGATGGTAATGAACCAAGCGTACATTTGAGTAAACCGCTTAGTGCTGTCATCCTTCATGTACATATCAGAAGCTCGCTGGGTGGATTTTTCGTCCAACTCAGCCATGAATTCTGCGTGTCGGTTTGCTTCTTCTTGCAGCTTGGCGTTGTATTCAGGAGTCGCTTCGCCCTCGGGCTTGAGTTCCATGCCGAGCTTTTGCTGTACGGCATCAACGCCCTTCTCAATCACTTGGTCTGCAACCTTGTGCATCCCGTTGTTTATTAGGTTGGCTACGATGCCAGCGACGATTGGTAGCATGGCTACTCCTTCTCGGGTTCAAGTTTGGGTTTCTGCTTCTTTTCTTTTTCTTCAAGCCTCAACAACAAAGCCTCATTCTTTCGGATTTGCTTGTCAATCTTCATGGTCTGATAGATGGCAAGCGGTATCAAAACCATCAGAATGATTAGGATAAGGGAAACAATAGCGACCCAGTACCCAAATTCAGCGCCAAAAAGATTCCAGCCAGTTGGAGGTAAATCAGGAAGGCCGCTATTGCGAACATTAGCTTGTCGATTCTGACCCTGCGGCGGTAGTCTCGTAGCCATTCCTCATCCCTTTTCTGCTTTGCCTTCAACTGTCTATCAAACTCACGTTCCTCTAGGATTTGGTCGTACATTTTGAGAAACCTTGAGTAAATGTCCTGCAAACCTATGTCTCTCGGCGTGTAAATCATCGCCTCACGAATCTGCACGGTCATTTGCTCAATTTGCATTTCAATCTGAATCCTGTCGAGTGCCGCACCTTCTATGTCTGTTGTGGTCTTAGATTCTTCTTCTAGCTTCCTGCAATACTCGTTTAGCTGGCGCTTGATTTCAAAGAATCGCTTGAGTTGTTCGCAAATGTCGTGGATGGCTCTAGCTTGGAATTCCTCGTAAGAGAGTTCTGCTTGTCGGCTATTTGCTTTTTTCTCCACCCGCTTGACGGTTGGCGCTGGCTCGGTGGGTTTGACGGATGGAACATTGGCAGCAGAGGGCGCATCCTTCTTACCTCCAAAAATGGATTTCCAAAGTGTCTTAACAGTTGTCCACAAAGACTTAGCTTCATTGACAAAGGCTTGCGCTTCGCCCACCGCCTTTTTAAGCTCGCCGATTTGCGCTTTGCCTTCCCGCAGAAACTCGCAACCCTGCTTAATGCCAGCAACAATTCCCTGCGCCGCCATGAGAAGGGTGAAAGGGTCAATGATTTACCTCTTGAACCACGCAATCAAAAAGCCAACGATGCCTGTAACAGACGAAATAATCGCCATGCCAAGCCATAGACCGCCTTTGGACTTGTTCGCAAGCGCCAGCAACTCAGCGATTTGCGTTTCCATCTTGTCCATTTTCTTGTCCATGTCCTGCACTTTTTGCCACAGAACACCATACTTCACCAAGTCAATCTGCTGCTCATCCATTTTTAAGCCTTCTGGATAAACGCCAGCGAATAGTACAAGGGAAGATTCGTGCCGACACTGGAAGTAACTGAGGAAGTAAACCCGCCAGTGTTACCAACAGCATAGGTATTGCCAGCACCAACAACAAAACGGTCACGCAAATCAGGAGTGCCGTTGTTGCCATCGCAGATGTAATACCCAGCAGGGATTGAGCCAATCGAACCACTCCACATGATAATTGCGCCAGCAGGAACCGGGTTGGCGGCAGGAGCCGCATTGACGATTCCATAAAGATTGTCATAAGTCCCAATGACCACGTTTGTGCTGTCAGTCAGGACAAACTTATATGACGAGCCTTCAGTCAGCCAAATCTCTTGTGGAGGTCTGCCATCTGAACCCAACACGATAGGGTTGGTGTTAGCTACTGCACCACTGTTGGTGGTGTAGGTCGATGCCGGCGTTGTTGAGCCAGCTTGGTAAGTGTAAATAAACCCGCCATTCAAAGGCAAGCCATTGGCATCAAAGAATTGAAAGCCGTTTCCGATTGGTGCGAGTAGGACGCTCATGTTTATTCCTTACCAATGTCTTTAAGTTCAACCCCAGCCTCGGGACGCAAAGATTTCTCAGCCTCTTTTCTAGCCTTAATTTCTTGCGCTTTAGACCGAATCATAGTGCCCACAGGCAATCCAAATTTGCCTCCACCCACTACGTTTGCCATTCCCTCCATTGCCGATGCCGCCTTATCAGCAAGGAAAGCAACAGCAGAGTTAGAGTTGTTAACAAACGAGCCTTTTGGCTGATTTTGAATGTATGCGGCAACATTTCCAAGAGACTTAAGTTTTTGGACAGATTCAGCATCCATAACAACATTTAAGTTGTTCATTTTGTCCAAGTTTTCCAAAGCCTTGTTGTAGCTTTTTTGTGCAAAATTTCCTTTGTCATCAACAATACCAGCCTTCTCTTTTAAGTGCTGGATTATTGCGGCTCTCATGTTTTGGTGAGCAGGAGAGTCAGCGCCAAGGTTCTGAATCATTTGCTGAATGTTTTTGTTAATCCCGTTCACCACAAACTTGTTTGTGAACTTGTCAGCAGGAACGGTGTCATCCACAGCCGCTTTAAATGCTGGGTCTTTGTCAAGCATTTGGAAGCGGTCACGGGCGGCTTTACGGGCGGCATCAGCAAGCGGCTTGAGGTCGGCGGCTTCCTTGCTCAAAGGCAGTTTTTCCAACTCGTCAATCATTCGGCTTGCCGCCATACGGACGTTCCCATCCTGTGCGGTTCTGGACACATTTCCAAGATTCTTGCGTAGGCTCAAGAAGTCCTCAAAAGTCATTGAGTTTTCTTTGGCAAGACGTTGTAGTTCCTTGAATTGGGAAATCTGCCGTGCATCATTGGTCAGAAGTTCCTTCTTCAATGTGCCTTCAATGTTTTTCAACAACTGAGGCGCATCAACAGGGAACTGACCACCAGCGGCATCACGCAAGGCTTGATATTTTTGGCTAATGTCACTCTCAAGCTGTTTGTTGAGTTGCTTGTAAGAATCAATGATGGAATCGCCAAATTCAATCGGGCGTGTTCCGTAAACATCAGGCGCTGCTTTTTCTCGACGAACATTCAAGTTGTCAATCAACTGTTGATTTTGTTCATTCAAAAGCTCAACAGTTTTCTCATATCCCGGCTTGGCACGGTTTAGCATTTCACGAGAAATAATAATCGGGTCTTGCGTTGCTTGACCTTCTAATAGTCGTATTGGAACATCCAAAGTATCTGCCTCAATCCTTCTTTGCAGAACAGGAAGATTTACTTTGTTTACAGGGATGTTTTTAACAGCCTCTTGCAACTCAGGACTTGCTTGGCTAATAGCCGCCTTGACCATAGATTCATTAGGCGTTGCCGCAGCGCCAGCACTTTGCAAGCCTGATGGCTTTTCACCCACCGTTTCCATGCGGATAGTCGGCAGCTCTTTGGCAGCGGCTTGGAAGCCTTTTACAAGCCCACGACCAGCCAAAGGAGCAACAAGTCCTGCGGCAGCTAAACCTTGCTCAACATCAATCGGGCTGGCTCCCGTTTTCTTGGCAAGAGGCTGAACCGCATATTCCTGAGTCAATTCACCCAGCTTTTCGGTGGCCTTGGTCGGAAACGATTGTTGATATTGTGGAGTCCCAGCCAAACCAGTAGCACGACCAAACGGTTGAGCCAGGGCTTGTGGCACTTTTCCAGAAGCGGCTTGCGCTTCCTCTGGGCTAAGACCAAACGCACGACCCAAGGCATAACCCGGCAACTGAGCCAATCCAGTAATGCCGCCAGCAATCACATCCAAAGCGCTTGCGGCTGTGGCTGGCGCTTCTTGTTTATACTTGAGGGCAGTTTCTAGAGCCGCACGTACGGGCTGGAATTCTTTTTTCTTTTCTACCTTCTGAACAGGCGTAGTCAAGAAAGCCGCCACATCAGGGTCTTGGGCGTAGTTAACATCAGCATCAGGCTGAAGCTGTGGATTTACACCCGAGAACGGGCTTTTCTTTGGCGCAATATCGGATGAAACGGGTTTGGCGGGAGACTTAACGCCCCCGAGAAACGCCGCCACATCGGGGTCGTTTTCGTATGCCATTAGAAGTCACCCTTCTCCAAACGCTTGATGTTTTCAGCCTTACGAGCCAATTCTTTGCGTTGTTGTTCGCTCGTGCCCTTAAGCAGCTTCTGCAACTCCATTTGCTTTTCAGCAGGAGTCAGGTCAGAGGCGTTGATATTTTGCACCAAGAACACAAGCGGGTCATAGTTTTGCGACCATGCTTGCTTGAAGTTGTCGGCATGGATAGAGCCATTTACCTTGCCATGCTTTTGCTGGAAGGCGCTTAGACCTTTGTTGAACTTCTCAAAAGCCGTGTTCATTGCATCAGCACGGTTGGCAATCATGTTAAGAGCGCCAGCAGAAATGTCAGCCGAGCCAGAAGCTGTCGCTACCGTGGAACGAGCTGCATCCGTGCCAACACCCATCATTTGCGCTTGCTTCAGTTGATTGTCAGCAAGGCTCTTGAGCAATTCGTCCAATTCCTCATTCCCGCCAATCCAGCGCCCAGCATTACGCACCAATTGCTCTGGCTTGCTTCCAGCCGCTTGGCTGATGTTTTGCTTGATTTGACGAATGGTCTGGCGGCTATCACCTGCGGCTTGTGCAAGTTGCGCCGAGTCACGCATCAAAGCCTCACCAAACTTGTAGCGGTCTTGTTGCTGAGTGTTGAGTTGAGGAACCTTGCCAGACACAGGCATATCAAGAGGAACCAGCCCACCTCGTTGCGGAGCCATTGCAGGGGCGGCGGCTGGAGCCGCTGGAACCGCTGGAGCCGCCGCAGGAGAGACTTCCTCACCAATCGGCGTAAGAGCCTTTGTTGTGGGGTTAAATTGGTATTTAACGCCGTTAATTTCAACAACACCGCCCGTCTGAGCCGTGACCCGAGTTTCAGGGCTGACAGCTTGCAAGTTAAGTGTGTTGAGCTTTGCAGGAAGATTTTTGAGGTCTTTCTGGGCATAGTCCATCATTTCCGCAGCGCCCTGCAAAAAGGATGGTGAGTTAAATCCAGAGGTTAAAAGCTGACTAACGCCTTCACTCAATAGCTTTTGCGCCGCTTTTACATCGTTTCGAGCAACCGCATCAAGCATTCGTTTGTCAGTTGCAAATCCACCCATGACATTTTGGAATTGCTTTAGGTTCTGCCCAGCAAGTTCCAATCGGCTTTTTTCCGTAGCTTGTTCGGTCTGTTGAAATTCAAGAGGCGCTTTTTTCTCGGCTTGAGTAAATCCAAGCTCTGCGGACTTAGTTTCTGCTTCAGCTTTTCTAGCAGCCAAGGGATTGATTTTTTGCAGTTGTTCAATCTCCATCTGCGCTTTTTGCAATTGCAGAGGGTTTAACTGCTGAGTTTGTTGATATGCTTGCGCCCCACGAGCGACATTCAAAATGTCGCCAAGGCTCATGCTTTGTTGTTTAGGGCTAAGGTCGGTAAAAACAGGCATGATGATTCCTTATGCAACTTTTCCAGATTGACCGAGCAAAGATGCAAGCGTGTATGTGTTCATCACATTACCAAGCGCACCACCCAAAGCGTTTGCTTGACCAACTTGACCAGCCGCTTGCGCCGCAGCACCACCAGTTAGCAAGTTAGCCACATTGGTTCCGTATGTGCCAGCCGCTTGAGTAGTTTGGCCTTGTGCGTTTTGTCCAATCCCTGCAATTCCTGCAAGAGTGTTGTAAATGTTTTGCTTTTGCGCCAAATTGCGATTAAAAGCGTTTGCATACTCTTGTGAAGCCAAGCCTTGTGTGTAGTCTTGCAAGCCTGTCAGCACATTGCCTGTCATGCCTTTTAGGTTTCCCGCACGTTCTGCCGCCATTTGACCTTGCTTCAGACGGAAAGCATAGCCGGGGTCAATTCCTGCGGCAAAATCTTGGGGAGTGAATTTGCTGGTTAGATAAGGCAGTTGGGTCTGAATATCTTTGAGCGCAGAATATCCAGCCTCACGGTACGGGCCTTGCTGTTGGTTTAGTGTGTCAAAAATGTACTTTTGCAAGTCTGCGGATTGGCGAGCCGCATCAGCTTGAGTTTGAGCCGCAGTCTTTGCCGCTTCAGAACCAATCAAACCGCTGGCGATGTTCCCAGCCGCCAGATATGGCAAAGCACCAGACAATCCACCACCAGCCGCAGCGCCAGCCGCACCAGCCGCCGCCGCAGGAGCCATGCTAGAAAGCGCTGTTCCTGCACCAGCACCAGCCGCCGCAGGAG
>Ga0255147_1000081_pt1 | contig 41350 bp, 43 predicted proteins | sample Atl_Miss_RepA_8h_FD_183034 | JGI IMG/M metagenome (GOLD analysis project Ga0255147, IMG submission 183034) | Freshwater microbial communities from Altamaha River, Georgia, United States - Atl_Miss_RepA_8h | ecosystem: Environmental > Aquatic > Freshwater > River | place: USA: Georgia | collected... | reverse complement strand
TGATATTACCTGCGTTCAAATTGCAGGTTTAATTGCGAGAAGAATTTTATGCTACGTTAATAAAGGTGATGGATTGGAAGCTGGTGAAAGATATGGTTTTATAAGATTTGGTTCGCGCGTAGATTTATATCTACCTATCAACTCAAAGTTAAAAGTTACTTTAGGTGAAAAAGTTTTTAACGGCGAAACAATTATTGCTGAATTAAAAAAATAGATTAATTATCTATAAATATTCGAAGTTCGTTTAGCGCTAATCTATACACATCCCTCTTAAATTCAATTACTTCATTTAGGGGCATCCAGTAATCATGCCATCGCCATGCATCAAATTCGGGCTTTTTAGTATTTCCTAAAAAAATATCAGTATCTTGGCCCTTCATTCTTAATAGATACCATATTTGTTTTTGGCCTCTATAAGTACCTCTAAAATCTCTTCGAAGCCATTGTGAAGGCACTTCATATTTTAACCAATCTTTTGTTCGGCCAAGTATTTCTACATGATGAGGCTTTAACCCTACTTCTTCCATGAGTTCTCGATACATAGCCTCTTCAGGCGCTTCACCTTTTTGAATGCCACCTTGAGGGAACTGCCATGCATGCTCTTGAGCACGCTTCGCCCAAAAAACCTGATTCTCAGCATTACATATCACAATGCCGACATTTGGGCGATAACCGTCTTTATCAATCATAGAAATGCCTTAAAAATTTCACCAATTTTTTATTAATTTAGTTTAAATAAAAGCCAGAATTAAAGCTAGAATCTATTGAGAAAAAATTGAAAAAACATGATTTTTAAAAAATTTATTTTACTAATTTTCTTTTTATCTTTTAGTGCATGCTCCAGTGTGCCAATAGCATATATTACTAATCAAGGCTCTAATACAGTCAGCATCGTGGACATTAAAAAGAAAAAAGTTAGGCAAGAAATTTCTGTCGGCAAAGGTCCTGTGGGTATTGCTATTTCTTTAAAAAAATCCTATGTCTTTATTTCAAACGCTAATGACAGCTCTGTAACTGTGTTAGATCTTCAAAGCAATAAAATTATTAAGACAATCAAAGTTAATGGAACGCCGGTTGGTATTACTAAATCAACTAACGAAGATTATATCTATGTAAGCGACTGGTACAACAGCGAAATTTTTACAATCGATACAAAATCATTAACAGTGATTAATAGAGTGGTAGTTGGAAAATCTCCCTCTGGGATGATATGTGACACAAAAGGGAAATATCTTTTTATTTCAAATCGGGACGAAAATACGGTTGAAATATATAATCAATCAGACTTCAGTTTTGTTAAGAAAATTAAAGTAGGCAATCACCCATATGGTGTATTTATTAAAAAAGATTTGCTTTTTGTTGTGAATGTTTTGGATGATTCGATATCTATTATAAATGTCCAGTCATTTGCGACAGAAACTATTAAAGTTGGTGATCACCCTTATGGTGTTGTATCTGATATGAACAATCAATTTGCCTTTGTTACAAATACTCAAGATGATAATGTTAGCGTTATTGACCTTAAGACAAATAAAGAAATCCGCAAGATTAAAGTGGGCGGAAATCCAGAAGGCATTGATATTGACGATAAGGATAATCTGCTCATAACTTCAAATTGGAGAAGCGACTCTATTTCAGTTATAGACTTAGAGAAACAAGAGTACCTCTATGAGATTAAAACAGGTAAACAAAGTAGATCTTTTGGTCAATTTATTAAAATTGACTAATGTTACAGTTAAAAACAATTTATAATTAAACGGTTAATTAAAAACTAAAGGTCTTAATTCAAATGAAAAAAATTATTGCTAGCATTTTCCTTATTTTTTTATCCTTCAATGTATTTGCGCATGGTCCATCACCTCAAAAAGTTGAAAAATCAATCACAATCAATGCTTCACCTGATAAAGTTTGGGCAATTGTTAAAGATTTTGGCAGTATTCAAAAATGGGAGCCTCTTGTTACTGATAGCAAAGTAGAAAAAAAAGGTGAAGATACTTTAAGAACGCTCACATTAAAATCTGGTGGCAAGGTCATTGAGAAACTTAAAGGTATCGATGAAGAAGCGATGAAGTTAAAATATGAAATTGTAGAAGGTGCAATACCGGTTGCTGATTACAATTCATTTATTGTGGTCGCAAAAGGTTCTAACCCAAATGAATCCACTGTAACATGGGTAGGTCGCTTCTACAGAGTTTACAAGCTAAATCCTCCGATTCCAGCTGGTCAAGATGATGAAACAGCCATTAAAGCTGTAACTGAAATTTATGATGCAGGACTTCCAGGACTTAAGAAGCTAGCTGAAACTAAATAACTTAATTTATGTAGAAAAAAGCAGAATTTAATTCTGCTTTTTTTATTTATGACTCCAATTATTCTCGACAGCGTTGAGCCACCTAAAGGCGTAGTTGTATTTCTTCATGGCTTAGGAGCTGATGGACATGACTTCAAAGATATCTTCACAAAACCACAATTTAATAAAATTCGATTTATTCTGCCACATGCTCCTTACCAACCGGTGACTATTAATCAAGGCTATGAAATGAGGGCTTGGTATGATTTATATGATTTATCCTTAGAGAAAGATGAGGATGAATCGGGAATGAAGAGATCAAGTTTAAATATTCAGAAGCTCATCGAAGAGCAAATTTCCCTTGGCATCCCTTCCGAAAAAATTATTATTGGTGGTTTTTCTCAAGGCGCAGCAATGAGTTTTTATTTAGGCTTAAAGTACCATCAAAAATTGGGTGGTATTGCAGCTTTATCAGGCTATCTTCCTCTCAAAGAGAAGCTTACTGACTCTGTAAAAAGTAAATTAGCAAACATGCCAATCTTTATGGCCCATGGTCTATATGATAATGTTATAGATATACAAATTGCGGATAGCTCCTTTAAAAAACTATTAAAAAAATTTACTTCTGCTTGTTTTTTTAAATACCCGATGGGGCATGAAGTTTGTGAAAAAGAAATTGATGATTTATCAATATTCCTAAATCAATCATTTAACTAAAGATAATTTTTATGGATAAGAATTCACTTGAAACAAACCTTAAAGAACTTGAATCTATTGTGTCAAAAATGGAGCAAGGTGATATGGCGCTAGAAGACTCTATAAAATCTTATGAAAAAGGCATGCTCCTTCTTAAATTATGCCAAGACTCGCTGAAAGAGATCGAACAAAAAGTTCTAATACTTTCCGCGGAAAATACACTCGAACAATTCAAATCTACTGATGAATAATTTTCATGAATGGCTATTTCAAAAACAAGCATTTGTTGAATCCTTGCTTGAAAAAAATTTGCCTCCAGTCAGTCATGAAACACAATTAAATGAAGCTATAAGATACAGTGTTCTCAATGGCGGAAAAAGAATGAGGTCGCTACTTATTCTTGCAACCGCTGAAACTTTAGAGATCTCTTCAATTGCCATTGAAAATATTATATGTGCCGTTGAATTTATACACGCATATTCTTTAGTGCATGATGATATGCCCTGCATGGATAATGATGATTTAAGGCGAGGAAAATTATCGTGCCATAAAAAATTTGGGGAAAATACAGCATTGCTTGTTGGAGATACTTTGCAATCTATTGCTTTTTCCTGTTTATCTTCACCATTTTTTCAAGTTAACCCGGATAATCAATTAAAAATAATTAACACTTTCTCTAAAGCGATTGGCATCGAAGGGATGGCAAAAGGCCAAGCATTAGATATTGAATATACCAATAAAAAAATTTCATTAGATGAACTTAAAACTATGCATCAATATAAAACTGGTGCACTTATTAATGCAGCTTGTTTAATAACTGTGCTTGCCTCAAAGGGTTATGACAAAAATATGCTGGAAAGAATAGATACATATTCAAAATCAATTGGGCTTATGTTTCAAATTCAAGATGACATTCTTGATAAAGAAGCAAGTCAGGAAACTTTAGGTAAAACACCTGGTAAAGATGAGCAATATAACAAATCTACCTTTGTATCCTTACTAGGTATTTCCAAATCAAAAGAATTAGCTGAAGCATCTTATGAAGAAGCTCTAGCTGCAATTAAACCCCTTGGAAATAAAGCATATTATCTTTCTAGTATGGCTGAATTATTAATGAGAAGATCACACTAATATGGATCTCCTCGATAAAATTAATTCACCAAAAGATTTAAAAAAACTTAGTCGTAACGAACTTGCCTCTTTATGCAATGAGTTAAGAACTTTCATTATTGAGAGTGTTTCAAAAACAGGCGGGCATCTTTCATCAAACCTTGGTGTTATTGAGCTTACCGTAGCACTTCATTATGTTTTTGATTGTCCTCAAGATAAATTCATATGGGATGTTGGACACCAAACTTATCCCCATAAAATTCTCACTGGAAGAAAAAAGAAAATGAGCTCTTTAAGGGCTATGTCTGGAATTTCAGGTTTTCCAAAAATAGCGGAAAGTAATTACGATATTTTTGGTACCGGCCATTCAAGTACTTCAATATCAGCCGCTTTAGGTATGGCTGAAGCACTCAAGAAGAAAAACTTGGATCACAAAGCAATTGCTATTATCGGTGATGGTGCTATGACAGCAGGCATGGCTTTTGAAGGTCTTAATAATGCTGGTAACTCAAAAAATAATATCTTGGTTATTTTAAATGACAACGATATGTCGATTTCTAAAAATGTAGGGGCACTTAATAATTACCTAGCAAAACTTATGTCGGGAAATCTTTACGGAAGTATTAAGCGTTCAGGTAAAGCAGTTTTATCTGCTATTCCTCCTGTACTTGAATTTGCTAAACGTGCTGAAGAGCATGTCAAGGGTATGGTAATTCCAGGCACTCTATTTGAAGAGTTTGGTTTTAACTATATTGGTCCTATTGATGGTCACGATATTGACGCATTAGTTGATACGCTAAGTAATCTTAAAGCACTTCAAGGCCCGCAATTTCTTCATGTAGCCACCCAGAAAGGTTTTGGCTACGAACCTGCAGAAATTGATCCCAATAAGTTTCATGGCGTAAGTCAATTTAATCCAGATGACGGTACTCAACCCTCCAAAATCAAGAAGACAACTTATACCGATGTCTTTGGCGACTGGATTGTTGATATGGCTATGATTGATAAGAAATTGTGCGCAATTACGCCTGCTATGTCAGATGGCTCTGGCTTAAACAAATTTGCTGAAAAATTTCCAGATCGTTTTTTTGATGTAGGCATTGCTGAACAGCATGCGATAACTTTTGCTGCAGGGCTTGCCTGTGAAGATTACAAACCTGTGATTGCTATTTACTCAACTTTTCTTCAAAGAGCTTATGATCAATTAATACATGACGTTGCCTTACAAAATATTCCCATGTTATTTGCTGTCGACAGGGCTGGAATTGTTGGACAAGATGGGCCTACACATTCAGGAAGTTTTGATTTGTCATTCTTAAGATGTATTCCAAATATAGTCATCATGGCGCCAAGTAATGAAAATGAATGTCGCCAAATGCTTTTTACCGGATTTAAATTCAAGGGTATTTCAGTAGTTCGCTACCCGAGGGGTATAGGGCCAGGATCGATAATTAAATCGAAGATGACGGCTATACCAATAGGCAAAGCTGAAATCATCAAAAAAGGTAAAAAAATTGCTCTTTTAACTTTTGGTAATATGTTGGATGAAGCGCTAAAGGTCGCAGATAAAATTAACGCTACTGTCGTGAATATGAGATTTATAAAACCTCTTGATATTAAATTAATTCGCGATTTGGGATCTTCACATAAGCTCCTTGTCACATTGGAAGAAAATGCAATATCGGGGGGCGCTGGATCAGCAGTATTAGAGGTGGTCAGTGAGTACAATTTAAAATGTCAAACACTTCGCCTTGGCCTGCCTGATAAGTTTGTTGAACAAGGCGGTCAAGAACAGCTTCGTAAAAAATATGGTTTAGATGCTGCTTCTATCGCTAAATCAATTGAGAAAAAATTAACCTAGTGATACACTCAAGTATTAATATTTAACTCTTTATTATGACGCCACACGATCATTCATGCCCGATTGAAGATGTTCAAAACTCGCCTGATCTTAGGAGTTTGGATATTGATAAAGTCGGTATTAAATCTATAAGACATCCTGTGCTTGTGAGAGATAAAACAGGTGGTGCACAACACACCGTTGCAACATTCAATATGTATGTATATTTACCTCATAATTTCAAAGGCACTCATATGTCTAGATTTGTGGAAATCTTAAATATGAATGATCGAGAAATATCTGTTGAATCTTTTGAAAATATCCTAAGAGAAATGATTAAACGACTTGAGGCTAAATCATGTGATGTCGAAATGACATTTCCATATTTCATTAATAAAACTGCTCCTGTTTCTGGCGTAAAAAGCCTTTTAGATTACGATGTAAGTTTTATTGGAAAAATTATTGATGGAACATTTAAGAATACAATTAAAGTAGTTGTCCCGGTCACAAGCCTTTGCCCTTGTTCAAAAAAAATTTCAGATTATGGCGCTCACAATCAAAGGTCTCACGTCACAGTGACCGCTGAAATAAATAAATTTATTTGGATAGAAGAATTAATTGAGTTGATTGAAAAGCAAGCTTCATCTGAGCTTTATGGTCTTCTAAAAAGACCTGATGAAAAATTCGTAACTGAAAAAGCTTATGATAATCCTAAATTTGTTGAAGATATGGTGAGAGATGTTGCAGCTCAGTTAAAATTAGAAAAAAGAATTAATCATTTCGTAGTTGAATCTGAAAACTTTGAATCTATTCATAATCACTCTGCTTACGCATTAATTGAAGGGTGAATCTAGCTAATTTATTTTAGCCAAATATTTTATTACCTTTGATCTCTAGTTTTAATCCAAACCAGATCACCAAAAATCCAACTAATGGTGATATAGCAGCAACCATAAAACCAATCTGGCCTCCAAGATATTGAATTAAATAACCTCCTCCCAATCCCCCAACAGTTCCACCAATACCATAAGCTACACTGTTATAAATTGCTTGTCCTCTTGCTTGATTGCGACCTTTAAAATAATAGGCAATTACCTCAATCGATGCTGCATGAAAACTTCCAAAAGTTGCAGCATGAAAGATTTGTGCTATAAGCAATAAATAAAAATGTTCAGGAGAAGCTCCAATCAGAATAAAGCGAATCACACCTAAAAATAAACTCATTAATAAAATAACCTTAAGTGAGTAGCGTCGTAAAATTTTTGGCATCAACATAAAAATCAAAATTTCACAGATAACGCCAACTGCCCAAAGCCAGCCTATTGTGCCACCACTGTATCCATGCTCTTTTAGATAAATTGAATAAAAATTGTAAAGTACCCCGTGTGCTGAAACCATCAAACTGCAGCCAATTAAAAGTGCTACCACAGAAGGTGTTTTAATAATCTTCCAAATAGATAAATCGTTTTTTTCGTGATGAATCTCCTGGGTCTCAGGAATGGTATTTGATAAGTAAAATATAATGGCTTGAGCAACTAATAAAGCCCACAGTAAAATATTAATTCCTCGAAGATCAATTAAATAACCTAGCAATAAAGATGCCGCAATAAATCCAATCGATCCCCATAACCTTATTCTGCTGTAATGTCCATCTGTGGTCGCTAAGTGAGCAAGAGTTAAAGATTCTGCTAATGGCAAAGTTGAGCTCGTAAATAAACTCAAAGCTGACATTATCAAAAATATCCAAAAAAATCCTTTTGCCCAAAAAACACCAGCAAATCCAATCAGCCCCAAAAGTGATGTTAGTTTAATCCATTTGACACGATGACCTGTATGATCAGCCAGCCAACCCCAAAAATTCGGGGCAACAATACGACTTATTTGAAATAAAGAGAGAAGAATACCAATACTTGCAGGTGAGAAATTTTGAGATTGAAGATAAATGCCCCAGTATGGAACAAAAGCACCTACAAAAAAATAATAGAAAAAATAAAAACGCGATAAGCGCCAATAAAGATTATGTGAAGCACTCACTAAATTTTTGGTGTATGAGAGACAACATCGGCATTTTGAGCTCGATGTCTCAATGCTTGATCCATAATCACAAGAGCCAACATTGCTTCAACAATAGGTGTCGCCCTTATTGCAACACAAGGATCATGACGGCCTGTTGTCTGCATTAGCACAGCTTCGCCTTCAGTGTTAATTGATTTTCGGTCTTGAGGGATGCTTGAAGTTGGCTTAAAAGCTACATGAGCAATAATAGATTGTCCGGTTGATATGCCCCCTAAAATACCACCCGCATGATTTGTTAAAAAACCTTGGGGGGTTAATTCATCGCCGTGCTCACTACCTTTTTGTATAATAGAACCAAAACCTTCGCCAATATCTATACCTTTGACAGCATTAATACTCATCATTGCATAGGCGATTTCAGCATCTAGTCGACCAAAAACTGGCTCCCCCAACCCTACGGGCATATTATCTGCGACTACAGTAATTTTAGCACCCACTGAATCTCTCTCTGCACGAATACTATCTAAATACTTTTCTAATTCAGGAACCTGTGCTTGATTCGGGCAAAAAAAAGGATTTTGATTTACATCTTCCCAATTTTTAAATGTGATTTGAATAGTGCCCATTTGGCTTAAATAAGCTCGAATTTTAATGCCATATTTTTTGAGTAGCCATTTCTTAGCTATAGCGCCTGCGGCAACTCTGACAGCAGTCTCTCTGGCACTTGATCTGCCTCCGCCTCTATAGTCTCTTATGCCGTATTTATGGGCATATGTGTAGTCTGCGTGTCCAGGACGGAATACATCTTTAATCTTTGAATAATCTTGACTTCGTTGATCTGTATTGTGAATAATAAATCCAATAGGTGCGCCAGTTGTTTTACCCTCAAAGATGCCAGACAAAATCTCGACTTTATCTTCTTCATTGCGCTGAGTAACATGTTTAGAAGTACCAGGCTTTCTTCTATCTAAATCTAATTGCAAATCTTCTTCCGACAAATCTAAATCAGGCGGGCAACCATCTACGATTCCGCCAATAGCTAAGCCATGAGATTCACCAAAAGAGGTGAGTGTAAATAGAGTGCCTATAGTGTTACCTGACATAGATATGCTTTTTAATAAATATCCCTAAATTTTATCATAACCCGTTTGAAGCCTTTAACTTATTAATTGAGTCGTAAGCCCTTAATCCACTCTTTATACACTCGATAAGCTACCTTATTCAATTGATCACATTTGTTAAAAACATTTTCTAATATCGCTACTGGCGATTGAATCGCTTTTTTATTTTTTTCATTTTTGATTTCAGCCGCTCCAATCTTTGTCCAAATTTCAACCATGGAAGGTATCATTTCAATATGGCATTGAAATGCAATATGCTTATCAAAATAGCTATAAGCCTGATATTGACAATTTTTATTGGTTAAAAGATGAATTGCGTTTTGTGGTAATTCAAAAGTTTCGCCATGCCAATGAAAAACTTCAAATTCTAATAAATCTCCAAACCATTTTTTTGAAGCTTCTATTTGCTGAGAAGTATGTCTCAAGCTCTGTACTTCATACCATCCAATTTCCTTACAAGAATTTTTTTTAACAGTTGCACCAAGGGCTTTACTAATTAATTGTCCCCCAAGACAATGTCCAAGAACTGGTATATCAGAGCGTATGGCTTCTAGAATTAATTTAACCACTTCTTTGATCCATGGCAAATCGTCGTTCACGCTCATGGGACCTCCCATCAAAACCAAACCAGCATATTCAGAAATAAATCTAGGAATATTTTCCATCTGATCTACTTTAATTAATTGATACTGAATAGCATTTTGATCTAAAAAATCAGCCAAATATCCTGGACCTTCAGTTTCATAAAATCTCAAGATTAAAACTAATTTTTTATTCATCGATAATTTTATATATCCCTAGATCCAGACCTTCCAGTGTATAAGCTCCGATTGCAAAACGAATTAATCTTAATGTGGGGTATCCAATTTTTCCTGTCATTCTTCTGACTTGACGGTTTTTACCTTCCGATATTTTAATTTCTAGCCAAGTCGTTGGAATTGTTTTTCTTTCTCTAATGGGAGGTGTTCTTTCCCATAAATTTTTTGGCTGATCTATAACTTTTATCTCTGCAGGTAAAGTTTTAAAGTCACCCAAATCAACACCGCGCCTTAATTCATCTAAATTGCTCTCTTTTGGGGCGCCTTCAACTTGAACCCAATAAGTTTTTTGCATTTTATATTTAGGATCGCTAATTTGATGTTGAAATAAGCCATCATCAGTTAGAATAATTAAACCTTCACTATCTGTGTCAAGCCTGCCTGCAGGATAAACACTAGGTATTGGTATAAAGTCTTTAAGCGTCTCATGGTTATCATGTTTACTAAATTGGCAAACGACGCCATAAGGCTTATTAAATAATATTTTCATTAAACTTAAAGTGAGTATGAATGCTTAGCAAAATTAATCTTCCAAAAAATGCATCAAAAATTACTGTTAATTCAAATCTAAGTTTGAATGTTCCAGATCGTCCTATTATCCCATTTATTGAAGGTGACGGTATTGGTGTTGATATCACTCCAGCGATGTTAAAGGTTGTAAATCAAGCCGTTCTGAAGGCTTATGATGGAAAAAAAGAAATTGCTTGGATGGAAGTATTTGCCGGAGAAAAAGCCACAAAAATATATGATCAAGATACATGGCTACCTCAAGAAACTCTCGATGCAATGAAAGAGTTTGTTATATCTATCAAAGGCCCTCTCACAACACCTGTCAGTGGCGGAATCAGATCACTGAACGTAGCGATGAGACAAGGGCTTGATTTATATGTTTGTTTAAGGCCGATCGAGTATTTTAATGGCGTTCCAAGCCCTTTAAAAAATCCTGAAAAAACAAATATGGTAATTTTTAGAGAAAACACAGAAGATATTTATGCAGGGATTGAATGGCAAGCATTCTCAGAAGAATCAAAAAAAATTATACAAATGATTTCAGAATTGGGTGTAAAAAATAAAATTCGCTTCCCAGAATCAACTGCCATAGGCATTAAACCTGTTTCGAAAGAAGGCAGTCAAAGACTTATAAGAAAAGCAATTCAATATGCTATCGAACATAAAAAAAAATCAGTCACGCTTGTCCACAAAGGCAATATTATGAAATTTACTGAAGGTGGATTTAAAGAATGGGGTTATCAATTAGCCCAAGATGAATTTGGCGCTAAACCTATTGAAGGGAAATCCAGCTTTATGTGTTCCAGTGGCCTTATCGTCAAAGATTGCATTGCTGATGCTTTTCTTCAAGAAATATTACTTCATCCAAATGAATATGATGTCGTAGCCACCCTTAACCTTAATGGGGACTACATTTCAGATGCATTAGCTGCTCAAGTTGGTGGCATTGGTATTGCTCCAGGCGCTAATTTATCAGACTCAACGGTTATTTTTGAAGCCACCCATGGAACCGCACCAAGTATTGCAGGCAAAAAAATTGCCAATCCTAGCTCTTTAATTCTTTCGGCTGAAATGATGTTAAGGCATATTGGCTGGGTTGAAGCTGCCAACACTCTCCTTTCAGCATTCAGAAAAACATTAACAGATCAAAAAGTTACTCAAGATTTCTCATCGCAATTAAATAACGTCTCCCCATTATCTACGGATGATTTTGCTAACGCCATCATAAGTTACATGTAAAAAAAAGCCCGCTTATGCGGGCTTATTTATTTAATTTGAAACTAGGCTTTATTTATATTTGAAGCTTGCTTGCCTTTTGGTCCGTCTGTAACGTCAAAAGTTACTCTTTGACCTTCTTTAAGACTTTTATATCCTGTATCTACGATTGCTGAGAAGTGAGCAAATAAATCATCACCGCCATCATCAGGAGTAATAAAACCAAAACCTTTTGAATCATTAAACCACTTAACTGTACCTGTTGCCATTTCATAAATCCTTAACTTTAAACAAGGGAGGCCCCCCAAAAGTTTGAATCAAGAACTAAAGCACTACTTAAATATAAATTAAAGCTAGCTAAATAAAACTCGAAACCAAACACCTGGGAGCTTTTTTACGTGGTTTAGCCCTAAATGTCAAGATATTTGTTACTTTAAAAAAAGCTTAAGACTTAATGTTATTAAGCGCTTTTTCAATTTCTTTGTAAGGTTGAGCACCTAACATTCGCTTCCCATCGGAAAAAATCAAGGTGGGCGTCGATGTAATACCTAATTTTGATCCTAATTCTAGTATTTGTTCTGTAGGTGCCTCGCAAGCGGCTTTACCTGAGGGAAGTACATCATTAAGAGACCAATCTGCCCAGGCTTTTGAGCGATCCTTGGCACACCAAATTAGCTGTGATTTATTTTTTGCATCAGGATGAAGTTTTTCGATAGGAAACAAAAATGTATAAATTGTCACATTATTAAGATGTGTAAATTCATTTTGTTCAAGTCGTTTACAAAAAGGGCAATCCACGTCTGCAAAAACAACTAGCTTTCTCGAGCCATCTCCTTTAACTATTTTAATAGCGGAATTAAGGGGCAAGGATGAAAAATCAACTTTAGTTAAATCTTCAAGACGCTCACCAGTTAAATCTTTTTTTGTTTTAGGGTCAACGATATGGCCTTCAGCAATAAGAAAAGAAAACTTCTCATCTGTATAAATAATTTGACCCCCCATAAAAACTTCATAGAGCCCACTGTAGGAAGTTTTTTTAATGCTCTCTACTTTATATTTGGGGTATGAAGCCTCAATCATTTTTTTTAAGCTAGCTTCATCAGCCATTAAAAAAAATGAAGGGAAAAATAAAATGAATAAGGCAATTTTTTTTGAAGTCGTCATCTAGTGAGTTGCTTTCTCTATAAGAATTTTTTTAATTAAATAGTTCTGATTTATTTTGTTAAGTCCAAGATTAACCACAAAATCAACAATACGACTTTGAGAAGAAAAAATATGGCTCAACTGATCAGTTAAATAACTTAAAGATAATATATCGGTCTTTCTATTTCGATTGTATTTTTTTAGGAATTGCTTTAAACCGAGGTCATGATGATATTCTTGATATGAGTTTAACAATTCATCGAGCTCTATCACGTCTCTTAAGCCTAAATTTAAGCCTTGGCCAGCGAGAGGGTGAACTTGATGTGCAGCATCTCCTATTAAAATAACTCGTTCTGAAATTAATGATTCATTAATTTTCATGCTCAAAGGAAAATATTGTCGCTTTGACAAAAGATCAATTTCGCCAAACGTTTCGCCTAATTCTTTTTTTAACTTCATGAGAAACGATGCATCATTTAATTTTTTATATTCATCTAGAATGTTATCATTTAAGGAAAAAACAACTGAATACTCATGCGTTTGAATGGGTAAAAGAGCCAAAATACCATCTAGCATGAATTTTTGATAAGCGCATCCTTGATGAGCTTTAGCACTTTTAATATTAAATACTAGAGCCGTTTGATTAAATGTTTTGTCTCTAAATTCAATAGCTGATTGGCTTCGAACCCACGAATTAGAACCATCAGCCCCAATGATCAATTTAAATTGATATTTTTGACCCTTTTCTTTTACAAGATCGACATGATCCATTTCAATATTTAATGATTCAGTTCCATCTATTTTAATTTCATCATAGCTAATTTTACTTATTCGATTCATAAAAGCTTTTTCAAGATCATCATGATTGATAATAAAAGCAAGCTCGCTCATTCCAGCATCATACGCATCAAAACTTAGTGATGTATTTTCTTTATTTGAATAGACCAAAATTTTATTTACAGGCGACATTAAATCTTTAGATAAGAAATTACAAACACCATTTTCTTCTAGCCATTTTTTAACGCCTGGTGTGATGGCATAAAATCTTGGATCTGGTGAATTGTTTTTAATATTTTTTGAATGGGATAACAGACTTGTCTTGATAGCATATTTTTCTAGGGTCACTAATGTCGCCATGCCGACGATACCTGAGCCCACAATCAATACATTACTTGATTTTTCATTCATTTTCCGAAACTCATTTTATCTACTAGAAAATTTTTAATGGGCTTTAAATTATCCAAAAGGGATAAGCTAATTCCCCTTGTTAAGGAAAGTCCAACCAAATCATTCGAGAAAATATTCACTAAAGAATCTGTAAAAAATAGTGTCTTTTTTGTTTCTGATTTTCTTAACGCATAATATTGATTGATGAAGCGATCAGATCCTACTTGAGAAGACTCAGATTCATTAATGAATTTTGATAATTCATAGGCATCTCTAATACCAGTATTAAACCCCTGCCCTGCTACTGGGTGCATTGTTTGTGCAGAATTTCCAATAACAACCATGCCTGTTTTTGGAAAGTCTTCAAGGGTAATTTTCTTGAGCGGGAATGTAATAAATTTATCAGAGTCAAGAAACTTACCGACCCTGTCTCCAAAATGTTCATGTAATTTTTCCAAAAATAAATTTTTTGGTGTTTTAGCTAACTCTTGAATATCTCCATCTTTACCAGTCCAAACCAGAGAAAATTCTTCAGATCCATTGGGCAAAAGTGCAATAGGCCCCATGGAAGTAAATCTTTCGTATGCAATTTTGTTGGGGGGGATCTCAGAAATGACTTTGGTTACAAGCGCAGTATGGTTGTAACTGGTTTCTTTTTTCTTGAGGCCTTTGATTAGTCCTGTGGTATTTTTTCCACCATCAGCTAATACTAAAAATGGCGCCTCAATGGACAAATCTTTATTGCTTCCATATAAAACTGTTGTATCTTTTTCATTTTTGATGGCCGATACTTCAAATTCATAAGTGATCTTTATATTTGAAGATTCATTAACAGCTTCTTCGAGTGCCTTTGATAAATTACCATAAGAGACAACATAGCCTAGGGCTGGCAAATTATATTGACTAGCCGATAATATAGTACGTCCAAAACTATTCTTTTGACTTGTATGAATATCTTTTATTTCAGTAACTTTATTTTCTAAAGACTTCCAAATACCAAGATTTTCAAGAATAAGTTTTGTGCCATATGAGAGAGCTAATGCACGCTGATCCGAATGTGAATCATTTTTTCTTCTTGATTCCAAAAGATGTGAATCTTGATTTTGCTTTGCAAGTAATAGTGAAAACACAAGTCCAACTGGGCCAGCACCTACTATGACATACCCTGGATTTTTCATTTCGCCATCAGAGCTTCAATTGACTCTATAGTTTTTGGGCTGTCTTTTGTAAGTACTTCATATCCATTTTGAGTGACTAATACATCATCTTCGATTCTTATTCCAATATTCCAAAATTCTTTTGGAATATTTGCGGATGGTCTAATGTAGCATCCCGGCTCAACCGTTAAAGTCATACCTGGCTGTAATTGCTTCCATTCTTTCGCGATCGTTTTATAATCCCCGGCATCATGAACATCAAGACCTAGCCAATGGCCAGTTCTATGCATATAAAATTCTTTATAAGCGCCTGTTTCATATATTTCTTGGTGGCTTCCTTGGCACAAACCAAAGTCTCTGAATCCGTCAATCAAAACTGATAATGCTGCTTCATGCGGCTCATTCCAATTATGATTGGATGAGACTTTAGTTAGCGCTGCACTTTGAGCGTCCAATACTAATTGATAAAAATCTTTTTGTATTTTTGAAAATTTACCATTCGCAGGAAATGTTCTTGAGATATCAGAGGCATAACCCTCTAATTCGCATCCCGCATCTATAAGAATTAGATCGCCATCTTGAATTTTAGAATTATTATCAACGTAATGTAATGTACATGCATTCTTTCCGGCAGCAACAATAGACTGATAAGCTGGTGAGCGAATTCCATGACTCATAAATTCATGCAAAATTTCAGCTTCAAGTTCATATTCATACATCTGAGGCTTTACAAATTTCATTGCACGATTATGAGCAAGAGATGCGACTTTTGCTGACCGTTTCATTATTTCAATTTCGAAATCACTTTTTATAAGTCTCATTTCATCAGCTATATGACTGATATCTTCTATCGCCTGGGGAGCTTGAACTCCAGCCCTAGCCTTGTCTCGCAATACTTTAATCCAATCATTAATTTTTTGATCATTAAGTGCATCTTGCCCTATCCGGTAATATATTTTCTCGTGCCCTGAAATTTCTTTCAAAGCAATCTCATCCAACAAATTTATATCGTAAGCCTCGTCAAACAAGAAAACTTCTTTTGCTTCATTAGGGCCATATATAAAACCATTCCATATTTCCATTTCTAAATTTTTATTGCGACAAAATAGTATTGTCTTTGAAGACTTTCCACCAATAACAAACAATACCGACTGAGGCTCAGTAAACCCTGAAAAATAGTGAAAATAACTATCTGAGCGATAAGGGTAGTGACTGTCTCGATTTCTAATTGCCTCGTTAGCATTGAAAATAATTGCTACACCATCGCCAATTTTTTCGATTAATGCGCTTCTTCTTTTTTTGAATTCTTGATAATTTTTATGGTTCATTTTTAGTTAACTCTTCAATTCTTCTTTTAGAAAAACATTAACTTCATTTAATCTCTCTGGCGTTCCTATATCAAACCAAAGCCCTTGATATGCTTCGCCGCTAATACATTTCGCATCAATTAATTTTTTAAGTATAGGTGCTAATTTAGCAACGGATTCTATATTGATATCTTCAAAAATTTTCGGCTGATAAATAGCTATCCCTGAAAATGTGAGCTTTTCTTTTCCATCTAACTCGATTTGATTATTTTTTAAAACAAAATCGCCATCAGGATGTTCCTTTGGATTTTTAACCATAACTAAGTGACCTTTAAAGTCATTTAAGTTCCTATTTTTTATATTGGCATAATTAAAATCAGTATAAATATCTGCATTAACTACCAAAAAAGGTTGGTCGCCAATGAGAGGCAATGCTTTTTTAATGCCACCTGCTGTTTCTAGCGGTGACCCTTCTCTGGAATAAGTAATTTTAAGACTCCATCTTGAACCATCGCCTACATAATCTTCAATCATCTTACCTAAATAAGCATGATTAATAATCACCTCCTCAAAATGAGCTTTAGCTAATTTTTCTAAATGCCACACAATCAATGGTTTTCCTGCAACCTCTAATAGTGGTTTTGGTATTTGATCTGTCAGAGGGCGCATTCTCTCACCCTTGCCAGCTGCTAGAATCATAGCCTTCATAGGTTTAAGTCGAACTTAATTTATTCATCAACTTTAATAAAGGATGCAAATCCTTGTAGCGCTCACAAGCTCTTCTCAAGTAATTTTCAACTGCTGGCAAATCACTTAAATAATTCGCTTTATGGTCTCTATAGTTTAATCGAGCAAAAATACCTAAAACTTTTAAGTGCCTTTGGACACCCATCCATTCAAAATCTCGATAGAACTCAGCAAAATCATCTTGAACCTTAAGTTTATTTTGTTTGGCCTTCTCCCAATATCGAATAAGCCAGTCCATAATTTCCTCCTCTTTCCATACAATGTAAGCATCTTTAAATAAGGACACAAGGTCATAAACAATAGACCCTTTCACTGCATCTTGAAAATCTAAAATACCAGGATTTTCACCCAGGTCGCCATTACAAAACATTAAATTCCTAGAATGAAAATCTCTATGCACAAAAACTTGAGTATGAGAATTAATATTTTTAATCAGTAAATCAAAAGTTAAGCCCAGTATATTTTTTTCAGAATCATTCATTTGATAAGATTTATGAAGTTTCAGATACCAATCAGGAAATAAACTCAGCTCTTTCATTAATAATGAATCGTTATAAGGCTTAAGTGATTGAGTGTCAGCATTTTTTTGGATTTTAATAAGCGCTAAATAGGCATCTCTGTAAAGCAATGATGCATTTTGCTGATTTAGCTCATCTAGGTAAGTTTTATTGCCTAAATCTGATAATAATAAAAAACCTTTTTTAAAATCTGCCTTATGAATTTTAGGGACATTTAATCCTGCATTAAAAAGAACATTTGCTATTTCAACAAAGGGTTTTGAATTTTCTTTCTCGGGAGGGGCGTCCATCAAAATATAAGATTGATTACTCGATACAATACGAAAATAACGCCGAAAACTAGCATCTGATGAAGCAGGTTTTATCGTATACTCTTGATTCTTAAGTATATTATTCAACCATTCAGTAATTTGAAGTTCACGAGTCAAAATAAAAAATTCCTGATAATTTTTAAAAAAAATTGCACATTTAAAGCACTTAGCTTAATGAAGTAAATTATATAACTACCTGATTATTAATAAATTTAAGTTGATAAAATAGCTAAAATATGAGATTTTAACGTTTATGAAATATTCAACATTAAAACTATAGCACTCCCACTTGCTCCTCCAGCAAAATTCCATGTTTAGAAAAACAATCTCACCGCTATGGCTATTGCTTTTGCTAATTCCTAAGCTTTCAGCAGCTGAAGATTTAGTAACCGTAAAAGAATCTCCAAGTATTTCTCAAGACTCGGTTGAAATTGAAGGTGACAATCTCGAAACCCTTCTTGATAGAAAAATGAAAGCTAGAGGTAATGCAATACTCAAAAAGGGGAATAAGACCATTAAAGCTGAAGTGATTGAATACGATGAAGTCTCAGAAAAGCTCACTACGAATGGCAATACAAATATTGATTTAGAAAATATGCGTTTGACAGGTTCAAAACTTAGTTACAGATTAAGTGATGAAACTGGACGCATGGATGATGCCACTTTTAATTTTAGGCCCGACAACAATCAAGAAAAATCTTCCATTAAAAATGGTGTCCTTGTGGCCAAGAGGGCATACGAATTTCGCGGTGATGCTAAAACAATTTTTTTTGAAGGTGAAAATAAAAAACGTTTAGAAAAAAGCAAGGTTACAACATGTGAGGCTGATTCAGATGATTGGTATTTGAAATCTAGCAACATGGAAGTAAATACTAAAACAGATCGTGTTAATGCATCGAATACGGTTGTTGAATTTAAAGGGCTTCCGGTTCTATACACACCCTATATTAATTTTTCTCTTAATAAGAATAGAAAGTCTGGTTTTTTAGCTTCAACATTTGGAACCACAACAAAAAGTGGTTTTGATTTTCAAATCCCTTATTACTTTAATATTTCACCCAATATGGATGCAACCCTAACCGCAAGATACTTAGGCAAGAGAGGTCCTCAAGCCGATGGTGAATTTCGTTACTTAGAAGAAAATTACTCGGGTAAAAATCAAATTCAATTTATGAATCACGATGAAGCTAGTGGTAAAGATAATAGGTATTTTGTAAAACTTGAACATCAACATAAATTTAATAATGGATGGTCAGCTTCTTATAATTATCAAAAAGTGTCTGATGATGCTTATTTTTCTGATTTAGCAACTATGATTCAAGTCACAAGTGTCGTTAACTTACCTCAAAGGGCCAACATTAATTACTCAGGCGATACCTGGAAATTTAATGCTTTAACTGAAAAATATCAAACCCTAACAAATGCCTCAAATTCGCCATATCAAAGACTGCCTCAACTTGATCTCTCCGCCAGAAAAGATTACGACAGCTATATTTTAGATTTTAGATCTCAATGGGCCTACTTTGATAGAGATAATAAATTCGCATCAACCTATACAGACCAACAAAAAATTACAGGAAGTCGTTTAAGTATGACCCCAAGCATTTCGGTTCCATTTACTGAAACTTATGGCTATATTAAGCCTAAATTATCAGCAAATATTAGATCTTATAGTCTAAATGACTCAACAGTCGGCAATAAAGATATTATTACGCCTATTTTATCTGTAGATAGTGGCATGTACTTTGATAGAAAAATAAATCTTCTTAACCAAAGTTACACCAATACTCTAGAGCCAAGATTATTCTACGTTTACATACCATATAAAGACCAATCGTCATTGCCAAATTTTGACACGGGCCTTGCTGACTTAAATATGCAAACACTCTTTACTGAAAATCAGTATAACGGTCAAGATAGAATTAATGATGCCAACCAACTGACAGCCGCTTTAACTTCAAAATTTATTGATAAAAATGGTAAAGAGAGACTTTCTGGCGTTATTGCTCAAAGATATTACTTTGAAGATCGAAAAATTTTTGGCTCAGACTTGGAAGCCAAAAAAGCAAATTCTGATATCTTTATGGGGGCCACAGCAAGGCTTGCAAACTCATTAAATCTCGATGCTATGTTTCAATATGACCCAACTTCTAGCACAATGCTCAGAAGCACATTAAGTTCTAGATATAATCCCGAGCCAGGTAAATTAATCAATCTAAGTTATCGTATGATTGATAATGTAAGTGATAACTCCCAAGATTTAAAAGTATTTAATGCAGCAGGGCAATGGCCTCTGGGAAATCGTTTTTATTCTATCGGAAGATATAACTATGATTTAAAAACTTCCCAAACAATTGAGGTGCTTGGCGGTATTGAATATGATGGTGGCTGTTGGGTTGCCAGGTCAATTTTCGATAGAATTTCATTACCTACAAGCCCTCAGGCTAATTACACATTTTTTGTTCAGCTTGAACTCAACGGCCTAGGATCTATTGGATCTGATGCAAATAAATTAAATAACTTCTTATATAGAAATGTTCCAGGTGTAAGAACTGTTAATCAGATTCCAGACGTTAACCGTCAGGCAAACTTTAACTAATTTAAATATGCAACTTAAAAAAATAGTATTCTTTTTTCAATTAATCTTAACTCTCTTTGGTTTAACACTCGCTTCACACGGCTTTGCAAAGCCTGAAGATGGAATTAAAAAACTTGATCGCATTATTGCCGTTGTCGATCAAGATGTAATTACCGAAAAAGAATTGCAAGAAAAAATTAATTCAGTCATTAGTAATCTTAAAAATCAAAAGATTGAAATTCCATCTGAAAGCGTTTTAAGAAAACAAGTCATTGAAAGATTGATTGCCAATAGCATTCAAATCCAACTTGCATATCAAACTGGTTTAAAAATTAGCGATGCCCAGGTTGATAAGACTATTGAGCGTATTGCTGAAAAAAACAAACTTAATGTAGCTGACTTTAAAAAAACCTTAGAAAAAGATGGTACAAATTTTTACAAATTCAGAGAAGAAATAAGAAATGAAATTACAATTGCTCAATTAAAAGAACGTGAAGTTGATAGTAAGATTGTAATCACAGACGGAGAAATTGATAATTTCTTAAATGCTCAGTCTAAAGAAATACAAGATGAATTTGAGGTTGCGCATATACTTATTCGCGTTCCTGAAGATGCATCTCCTGAAAAACTTGAGAAATTAAAAAATAAGGCTGAAGAGGCTGTTAAGCAAATTCAATCAGGTAAAAATTTTACACAAGTCTCTGCAGCATTTTCAGAGACACCGAATGCGCTAGAAGGCGGAAATTTAGGCTGGAAAAAAGCCTCAGATTTACCAACATTATTTGTAGATGCACTTAAAAAAACAGAAGTAGGAAAACTTTCACCGATTCTAAGAAGTCCTAATGGTTTTCATATACTTAAACTTATCAGCAAAAAAGGATCTAGTGGTCCTATAGTTGTTGAGCAAACACATGTGAGGCATATTTTAATAAAGCTCTCCGAAATTACCTCAGAAAATGAAGGTCGTCAGAAATTAATCGGCATTAAAGAGCGTTTAGAGAATGGCACGAAATTTGAAGACATGGCAAAACAGTATTCAGAAGATCCTTCGTCAAATAATGGTGGTGATTTAGGCTGGATTAACCCGGGTGATACCGTTCCTGAATTCGAAAAAACAATGAAGCAGCTTAATATCAATCAAATCAGCGACCCAATTAAAACACCATTTGGATGGCACCTCATTCAAGTTCTTGAGAGAAGATCTCAAGACATGTCGAAAGAATCGGCTCGAATTCAAGCAAGGCAACAAATCAAAATGCGAAAATCTGAAGAGGCTTACCAAGATTGGCTTCAAGAATTACGAGATCGCTCTTTTGTAGAACTTCGTTTAGAAGACAACTTTTAGTTTTTTTATCTTGAGTTTTTTTAAGCCACATATCGTCATAAGTTCAGGCGAACCCGCAGGAATTGGACTTGATCTTTGCGTTTTACTGAGCGAAAAAAAATTTCCAGCCTTTATTACAGTTGTTGCTGATAAAAATGCTTTGTCTCATAGAGCATCTCAACTCAATAAAACAATTACATTGCATGAAAATAAACTAATAGAACATAAAGGTGATCATTCACTTTCTATATCTCATGTTTCTGCAAGAGATGATATTGAGGCCGGGGTTCTAAATTCCAAAAACAATAGTTACGTCCTTGATATATTAAATATTGCATTAGATGGATGTTTAAATAAATCTTTTGACGCCCTTGTTACAGCACCTATTCATAAGAGCATCATCAATGAAAGCCACTCTTTTACTGGTCATACTGAATATATTGCACATTACACACATACCAAAAATGAGGTCATGCTTCTCGCTTCCAAATCTATGAAAGTGGCTCTTGTGACAACGCATGTGCCTCTATCACAAGTCAGCCGTTTGATTACATCAAAAAAAATCGAAGAAACATTAAAGACAATTCATCGCGACCTTACTCAGCGGTTTAAAATAAATAATCCTGTAATTTTTGTTGCCGGCCTTAATCCGCATGCAGGCGAAAATGGTGTCTTAGGTTTGGAAGAGATCGATATTCTTATACCCGTCATTAATAAACTTAAATCAAAGGGTATGTTGATTGAAGGTCCATTTCCAGCAGATACACTTTTTACAGAAAAATATATTAAAAAAGCTGACTGCTTTTTGGCGATGTATCATGATCAAGGTCTTGCAGTATTTAAGCATGCTAACTTTGGCTTAGGTGTAAATGTGACACTTGGCCTGCCCATTATTAGAACTTCGGTTGATCATGGAACTGCTATCGATCTTGCTGGAAAAGGAACGATAGACCCAAATAGCTTCTACAGTGCAATTGATTTAGCAATTGATTTAGCCCAAAAATCACACTCATGAAACATATTGCCAAGAAAAAATTTGGGCAAAATTTCCTCAAAGATACTTCGATCATTCATGCAATCATTCAAACGATCAACCCACTTCCGGATGATCTACTAATTGAAATAGGTCCTGGACTTGGAGCGCTTACAAAACCACTCCTCGAAAAAACTAATCATCTTTTAGCAATTGAGCTTGATCGAGATATTGTAGCTTGGATGGAAAATGAATATTCAAAAAAAAATATCACCGTATTCAATGAGGATATTTTAAATTTTAACTTTGATCAGTTTGACCAGAAAGTTAGAGTTGTGGGCAATTTACCTTACAACATTTCAACGCCTATTTTATTTAAATGCATTGATAACATTACAAACATAAAGGACCTTCATTTTATGTTACAAAAAGAGGTTGTAGATCGCATGATCGCCGTTCCTTCATCTTCGGAATACGGAAGATTATCAGTAATGTTGCAATACTATTTTGCAATGGAGCATTTGGTGCATGTACCCAAAGAATCATTTTATCCTGAACCTAAAGTTGAATCATCTTTCGTAAGACTCATTCCTTATGAACATTACCCTTTTGTTGCAAATAATATAGAACAATTTGGAAGGATTGTTAAAGAAGCTTTTTCACAAAGACGAAAAACAATTCGTAATACACTAAAATCATTTATAAGCGAAAATGACTTTCAAAAAATTGGTATAAATCCCCAGTTAAGAGCCGAAAATTTATCAGTATCAGATTTCGTAAAAATTTCAAATTATCTAGATTAATTTATACAGACTAATAGCCATGTGAAATGAACATCGGCTGATATAATTAAGGCTTAAGGAGAGATACATGAGAATTATTCTACTAGGTGCCCCAGGCGCGGGTAAGGGTACTCAAGCCCAGATACTTAAAGACAAATTTAATATCCCGCAAATATCTACTGGTGACATGCTTCGTGCCGCTATTAAAGCAAATACAAAATTAGGTCTTGAAGCTAAACAATTTATGGATAGTGGCGCACTTGTGCCAGACCAGCTCATTATTGAGTTAGTTAAGGAACGCATTCAAAATGAAGATTGCAAACAAGGCTTCTTATTGGATGGTTTTCCTAGGACTATTCCTCAAGCTGAAGCGATGAAACAAGCCTCCATTTCAATAGATATCGTTATTGAAATTGATGTGCCAGATAATGTCATTGTCGAAAGATTGAGTGGTCGAAGAACCCATCTTGCATCTGGACGGATTTATCATATTCAAAACAATCCACCTAAAATTCAAGATAAAGATGACATTACAGGCGAGCCTCTTGTTCAAAGAGATGATGACAAAAAAGAGACGATTCTAAAACGTCTTGATGTTTATCACAGCCAAACAAAACCACTTGTTGATTATTATTCAAAATGGGCAGCTTCTGAAAATAAAGGGCTTCGTTATATAAAGATTAATGGCCTCGGAGATGTTAAAGATATTCAAAAAACAATTTTTGATCAAATTAACTAATCAACCTATGCAACCCACCTATCCTTTTAAAGAGATTGAAAAAAAGGTTCAATCCTATTGGGACAACGAGAATACATTCTCTGTTGCCGAGGATTCAAAAAAACCAAAATATTATTGCTTGTCCATGTTTCCCTATCCAAGTGGAAAGCTTCATATGGGACATGTTAGAAATTATACGATCGGAGATGTATTAAGCCGCTTTCATCGTATGCTTGGTTTTAATGTATTGCAGCCGATGGGTTGGGATGCTTTTGGCTTACCTGCAGAAAATGCAGCGCTACAAAATAAATCAGCTCCTGCAGCTTGGACATACAGCAATATTGATTATATGAAGCATCAGTTAAAGCAATTAGGTCTTGCTATTGACTGGAAAAGAGAAATTGCAACATGCCGTCCAGAATATTACAAATGGGAGCAATGGTTATTCACTGAGCTTTTTAAAAAGAAATTAATTTACAAAAAAATTTCTACTGTAAATTGGGATCCTGTAGATCAAACTGTTCTTGCTAACGAACAAGTAATTGACGGCAAGGGATGGCGATCTGGTGCTGTTGTTGAAAAAAAAGAAATCCCTCAATACTTCATGAAAATTACTGAATATGCAGACGAGCTTTTAAATGATTTAGATAACCTTGAAGGCTGGCCGGAACAAGTTAAGACAATGCAAAGAAATTGGATTGGCAAAAGCAATGGCTGTGAAATTGAATTTAGCATCAAAGATCATACTGACTCCATTAAAATTTATACTACTCGGCCAGATACTCTTCTGGGCGTAACTTATTTAGCTATTGCTGCAGAGCATCCACTTGCATCTCTCATTAAAAAAAACAATCCTCCAATTGAAGCATTTATTAATGAATGTACAAGGGGAAGTGTTGCTGAAGCCGATCTTGCAACTGCAGAAAAAATAGGTATTGATTCTGGACTTCGAGCCATACACCCCATCACACAAAAAGAAGTGCCTATTTGGATCGCTAATTATGTGCTGATGAATTATGGTTCTGGCGCAGTGATGGCGGTTCCAGCTCACGATGAAAGAGATTTTCATTTTGCGAAAAAATATAAACTCAAAATTGAACAGGTTATTGAGCCAATAGATTCAAAAAAAATTAATCTTGCTGAGGCTGCATATACTGATCATGGTAGGTTAATTAATTCTGGTGAATTTAATGGTTTGGAATTTCAAGCAGCGTTCGATGCCATTGTTAAAAAATTAACATCTATCAATAAGGGTAAAAAAACAACGCAATTTAGATTGCGCGATTGGGGTATTTCAAGACAGCGTTACTGGGGATGTCCAATACCTATTATTAAATGCCTCTCATGTGGCGAAGTGCCTGTGCCCGAAAAAGACTTGCCTGTTGTATTGCCTGAATCCATCGTTATGAAAGGCGTTGGCTCACCTATTAAACAAGATAAATCTTTTTACAAAACAATCTGTCCTTCTTGCGGCAAGGATGCCGAAAGAGAAACAGACACGATGGATACCTTTGTGGAGTCTTCCTGGTATTTTGCTCGTTATCCAAGTTATGACAATCAAAATGCCATGGTAGATGAAAGAAGTAATTACTGGATGCCTGTTGATCAATACATCGGCGGTATTGAACATGCGATTTTACATTTATTATATGCGCGCTTTTTTAATAAGCTTTTAAGAGATCTTCGACTTATAAAACATAAAGAGCCATTTAAAAATCTTTTAACGCAGGGCATGGTATTGAAAAATGGCTCCAAAATGTCAAAGTCAAAAGGCAATACCGTTGATCCTCAGTCGCTCATTGATCAATTCGGCGCTGATACTGCGAGACTTTTTATTATGTTTGCAGCCCCTCCAGAACAAAGTTTAGAGTGGTCAGATAGTGGTGTTGAAGGAGCTAATCGTTTCCTAAAACGGCTTTGGAAAACCGTTTATGATCATCATGCTAAAGGAAAAATTGAGCCCTACAAAGAAGGCGAACTCTCAGCTCAAACAAAAAATTTAAGGTTTGAACTGCATCAAACAATACAAAAAATTACCGACGACATTCAAAGAAGGCATAGTTTTAATACAGCCATATCTTCCGTGATGGAACTTATGAATACATTTGCAAAAGTTGAAGGGGAAGATGCTCTCACACTTTCTGTGAAGCAGGAAGTCATACAAAATGTTATTTTATTACTTAATCCTTTTGTCCCTCATATATGTCACGCTCTGTGGAATGAGCTTTTTAATACCACAATTGATCAAGAGGCATGGCCTAAAGCCGACCTTAATGCATTAATTAAAAACGAATATGCTATGGTGATTCAAGTGAACGGAAAACTTAGGGGAAATATGCTAGTATCAGCTGATCTTGAGCAAAAAGATATTGAGCGCATGGCCCTCGAAAATGAAGATGTTAAACGATTTGTTGATCAAGAAAATAAAGTTAAAAAAATGATATTTGTTCCTAAAAAACTCATTAATATCGTCACGGGATAAATGATGAACACCATCCAAAAATTTATAGCGCTACTCATACTTCTAATGATCACAAGCTGTGGATTTCATATGAGAGGTATGACAGAAATATCATTTAAAACAATCAGCCTGGAAGGCAAAGAATTAAGCTTTACAAAAAACCTCAAAAAAGTCCTAAATAGCAATAAAATAGCTATTGTTCTTCCTTCAGAAAATCCAGAATTAAGAGTTGAGCTAATTGGCGAGGAAAGTGAAAAAAGAATTCTTTCCTTAAGTGGTCAAGGCCTTGTTCGAGAATATGAAATTTTTTACAGGGTTCGTTATAGAGTTAAAACTGCAGATAGTGAAACCTGGGGTCAAGAAAATATTCTAGAAATACGTAGAGACTTTACTTACAGCGACTCTAATGTTATTGGCAAAGAAGAAGAAGAAAGACAGCTTAATGAATCTATGCGCAATGAAGCCATTACAAATCTATTCAATCAAATTCAGCTTAACAAAAAATAATTAATGGCAGCATTTGATTCGGAAGTTTTTAGTAAAGAGCTTCAAAAAAATCAGCAATCAAAATTCCTTCTCTTGGGCGATGAAGCCCTCTCAAGAAAAGAAGCTTTCGATATTATCCGCCAATTTGCAAAAGAGAAAACTTATACAGAAAAATTAAGCTTTACTGTTGATCGTTATTTTAAATGGGACCAATGCGCTTCATCCCTTTCATCTCAAGGCTTATTTTCTCAAAAACGCATTATTGAAATAATCATTCCCTCAGGCAAGATAAATACTGAAGGCGGTGAATCCTTTTATGAAATTCTTCAAAATTTTTCTCAAGACGATCTTCTTGTTGTTCATTTGCCCCAAATAGACAAAGAAACTAAGATTCAGAAATGGTTTAAAGAGATTGAAAAAATTGCTTACACAATTAAACTTGATGAAATCAAACCATCAGAACTTCCTTTTTGGCTAAAAAAAAGGGCCTCTTTATTATCAATAAGCTTAGATGAAGAAAGTATTCAGCTCATTAGTCAATTTGTTCATGGGAATATGCTTGCCGCAGATCAAGAATTAAATAAATTAGCATTACTTTTTCCAAACCAATCTATTTCATACGAAAAGGTTTCACAATCTATTTCAAATGTTTCTCGTTATGATGCTTTTGAGCTCACTGAATATGTATTAAATGGCAATCAGATGAAAACCTTATCTACACTTAATTTCTTAAAAGAAGAGGGCCAAAATCCAATTAGCATTACAAGCTCCCTTTCTTGGGTATTAAAGCCTATGCTTGAAATAAAAGAGCTTGATTTCAAAGGTCAATCTTTAGAAAATCATCTAACAAAATCAAGAATATTTGGAGACAAGCTTCTGTTTGCTAAAAAAGCGCTATCTTTTTTTTCGCTTAAACATCTAAGAGCGGCGATTCAAAAACTATCTGAGATCGATAAAATATCAAAGGGCGTTTCACCTGGTGATGCTTGGCTAGAAACAACAAGGCTCTGCCTAGGGCTTGCAAAAATAGCATCTCGAGGCCGAAAAATTTGATCCTATACAAGTTAATTTCTTAACGCGTATAATTCACACATGACAAATATTAATCAATATCTTAAAAAGATTGGTGAAGAAGCAAAAAAAGCTTCGCGCCTGATGGCTAAAGCATCAACAAAACAAAAAAATGATGCATTGACTCATCTCATTCAGCTTTTAAATACTAAAGCAAAAACGATTCTGAAAGCCAATGAGAAAGATGTCAAAGAAGCTAAAAAAAATAAATTAGATCGCGCTTCTATCGATCGACTTATCATTTCAAGCAAAACTATTGATTCGATGATTAAAGGCATACAAGATATTATTGATCTTAAAGATCCTATTGGTGAAATTATGCATTTGAATACACGGCCATCAGGTATTCAAGTTGGCCAAATGCGTGTCGCACTTGGCGTCATAGGCATGATCTACGAATCTCGTCCTAACGTCACTATTGATGCAGCAAGCTTATCTATTAAATCGGGAAATGCCATCATATTAAGAGGGGGTAGTGAATCTATTCACTCTAATATGGCTTTAAGCAATATTATTCACGAGGCACTTAAAAAAGCTGGTCTTTCGGTTCAGGCTGTTCAGGTGATTGATTCAACAGACAGATCTATAGTTAAAGGCTTAATTAAGCTTAATGACTATATTGACGTGATCATTCCAAGGGGAGGCAAAAGCTTAACTAAAATGATTAGTGATGAGGCAACTGTACCTGTCATTAAACACTTAGATGGAAATTGCCATGTCTTTGTAGATAAAAATGCAGACCTAAATAAAGCGCTTAAAATTATTGAGAATTCTAAAACTCAAAGATTGGGTACATGCAATACGACCGAATCACTTCTAATATCTAAAGATATTGCACGCGATTTTTTACCTAAAATTGTAAAAATGCTTCGTCAACATAAAGTTGAGATTCGTGGTTGCAAAGAAACATTGAAGCTTGTTAAGGACATTAAACTTGCAAGTGAAGATGATTTTTATACTGAATACCTTGATGCAATTATTTCATGCAAGATTGTCGATGACATCAATGATGCAATTCATCATATTAATCAATACTCTTCTCATCATACAGACGCTATCGTCACTGAAAACTATGGACTCGCTATGCGATTCTTAAAAGAAGTAGATTCAAGTAGCGTTATGGTGAATGCTTCAACTCGTTTTGCTGATGGCTTTGAATATGGTTTAGGTGCTGAAATAGGCATTTCAACAAATAAATTACATGCAAGAGGCCCTGTAGGACTTGAAGGACTTACTTCACTCAAATATATCGTATTAGGCAATGGACATATACGTAAATAAGGAATGTCTTTGAAACTTATTGGTGTATTAGGTGGCGCATTCGATCCAATACACTATGGTCATATAAAATTAGCTAAAGCGTGGCAAAATCTTGCGTCATTGTCAAAAGTGCTTTTTATCCCATCTGGTTTAGCGCCGCATAAAAATATCGTTTTAGAAAATAAGCATCGCGTAGAAATGCTTAATATCGCTCTAAATCCATATGCTAATTATTTTATTGATGACCGTGAAATTAAAAAAAATCAAAGTGACCTTAAGCCCTCTTATACGATTGAAACATTGCAAAGTCTTACAATAGAAAAAAAAGAAGAGGAAGCGTTTTGTTTTTTAATGGGGAGCGATGCTTTTCTAAACCTTGAGTCATGGCATTTATGGAATGAGCTTTTTAATTATTGCCATATATTAATAGTAGAAAGACGTGATTCCCCTATTCTTGAAGATCAATTAACATCGGCTTTAAAAAAAGAATGGGGTGAAAGGCTCACTCAAGATGTTGAGAATCTTCGTGGATCTAATCACGGCCTAATTATGGCAAAACAATTTGAGTATATTGATATCTCGTCTTCTCAAATTCGTGACGCTATTTATTCAAATAAAAATCTTAAGGGTCTTTTGCCTCAAGAGGTAGCTGACTATATCAATCTTAATAAGCTTTATCGTTAAGCTTATTAATATCGAAAAATTTTGATGCTTTGTAAGGATCAAAATCTTTGAAATAAGGCACTTCACCCAAACAAGGCGCCTTGATTTTTTCTTTTAAGAAAAAAAAGTTTTCTTCGTAAGCTTGCATATCGCCATCTATCCGATTGGCGACCCAGCCACATAGCTTTTGTTTTTTATTCAAAATAGATTCAACAGTTAATAAAGTATGATTGATACAGCCTAATTTCATGCCCACCACCAAAATAACTGGTATATCTAGATTCTCAACTAAGTCGGCTGTAGTAAAAGTCTTAGTGAGAGGAACTGCGTACCCCCCCACCCCTTCAATAAATAAATAATCCATTTTATTTTCAAAAGATCGCAAATATTTCTTGATTAAATTAATATCAATTTCATTTGATTTAAAGCTTATATGGGGAGCGATCGGTGGCTCGAATGAATAAGGATTAATTTCTTTGATATTTAGATCAACATTGCTTACTTCAATGATTTTTTTAACATCATCAGAGATCATATAACCATTTTCTATATGGCACCCTGCAGCAACAGGCTTCATGCCCCCTGCGCGAAATCCTTCTTCAATGCATTTAGCAATCAAGCTGCAGGTAATAGCCGTCTTTCCTATATTCGTGTCAGTGCCAGTTATAAAAAATGAATGCATTATTGTTTTGGGTAAAATTTAACAATTGAAGGTTCATCAAGCTGCTTATTCACTTTCCATGCATGCCCGTATACAACCTCGTAACTTGCAGGAAGTTTTTCATTAGCCCTATAAACTTCATATAATTTTTCTAATTGATGCAAGAAGCCTTTGCCTGTCATACCCTTTGCTCTTCCTTGAAGCGCATTACGAGCTCCGATATGCTTCAAGTCATACATAATCTCTTTAAATGTGCTGTAGGTGAGTGTATAAACATCTACATCTAAAACCGGATCTGAAAAGCCACATCGTATTAGTGCATCGCCAATATCGTGCATATCAATAAATTGATTTACATGAGAGTATTGAGAAAATGATGCGAGTGAAGCTCTTAATTCATGAAGTGTACTTGGTCCGAATGTACTAAATATAAAAAGTCCATTATGCGTTAATGTTTTCGCTATTTGCCTAAATACCTGATCAAGATCATTGCACCATTGAAGAGATAAATTTGACCAAACCATATCGACACTATTTTCTAATAATGGGATAGCTTCCATATCTGCACAAATAAATTGCTGTGCCGTTTTGCTTGAAAACGCCTTTAAGAAATGATCTTTGTTTTTTTCTTCTGCTTTTTTTAACATGTCATATGCAAAATCTAAATAAATGAGATCGTGAGGCTTATATGCAGACTTTAAATCAGGTCCTGCATTGCCAGGCCCACAGCCCAAGTCCAGAATAATGTTAGGATTAATTTTGAGTAATTTAAGCCTTAAAAACATTTCTCCTAGAACATGCTTTTGAAGCACTGCGGCATCTTCATAAGAAGCTGAAGCTTTATTAAATGATGCTTGAGCTCTTTTTTTATCAATATGATGTTGAGTCATAATTAAGCTACCAATAAGAATTGATCGAGATGATCAAAAAAATCATCTGGGTGGGATAAAAAAGGAATATGTGATGCACCTTGGATTATTTTCAATTGCGCTTTTTTTAAGTGACTTTCAAGCCACATAGAAGCTGATTTTGGTGTCAAGCGATCCATGTCACCGACTATTAAAAGTGTTCGATGGTTAATTTTATTAATGTCATCTCGCAAATCATTATTTAATAAGATATCAAGTCCAAGTTGTAATGACTTAACTTTCGGTGAATCTACTTCTTCGTTCATCTCTTTAAGTTTTTTAATAAGCAATTTACTATGTTTTGAATGCATAAGTTGTAGAGTGTAAAAATTCATCATAGTTGATTTGTAATCTTTAAAAAGCTTATTAGCAAAATCATTAAAATCTCTTAGATCTACACCAAAGCTCCAATCTATCTGATTAATAAAACAAGGTGTCCCTCCCACTAAAACCATACGATGAATTTTTTTTGGGTATATTAAACTCATTTTTAATGCAATCAGACTGCCTAAGGACCATCCTAAAATATCAAACGAAGATGGCAATTTCTGACTGATCACTTCAACTAAGTGATTGAGATCATAAGGGTCGATAATATGACTTTTACCCATGCCTGGAATATCAACAAGATGAAGCGTGTATTGGTTTGAAAATTTCTCAATGATAGGTTCCCATATGCCACTATGCATACCCCATCCATGAATAAGAACAAGATCTTTGCCCTGTCCAATTTTTTTAATGTGCATCAGATTGGTTTTCAAAAGCTAATATATTTTTCATTAATGTCATCACATCCTTATTTTGATGTAATGCTGAAAATGAAATGCGTAACCGAGAAGTTCCATGAGGCACAGTAGGCGGCCTAATAGCAGGGACATATATTTCCTTTTCCATTAACCATTGATTTAACCTTAATGCATTAATTTCACTTCCAACAATAAGAGGCTGAATAGCTGTAAAAGAGGTACCTAAAGCTATTTTTTGAAATTTAACATTAGCTCTAAACTGTGCAATAAGATTATTTAAGTGATCTCTTATTTGATCTGCTTTTAGAATTTGATTTAAAGATTCTTTTAATCCATAGGCCATAAAAGCTGGCATAGCAGTCGTATAAATATATTGTTTGGATTTTTGAATGAAGTATTCGATAAGATTATTTGAAGATGCTACGACAGCCCCATGAATACCAGCCGCCTTGCCCATTGTTGCCATATAAATAATTCTGGGTGAATAAGGTTCTTTAATTTTTCCTTGATCATAAAAATATTGTAGTGTGCCTTTGCCGTTTTTGCCTAATACACCAAAACCATGTGCATCATCTATGTAAAGATAAGCATCGTACATTTCGCATAATCTCAATAAATCTGGAATATTAGCTAGATCTCCATCCATACTGAAAACAGCATCAGTAACAATAAGCTTTACTTTTGATTTTGATGTTTGAAGTAAATCCTCTAAATGCTGTAAATCATGATGTCGATATCTTTTATGCATGGCACGAGAAAGAATAGATGCATCATTTAATGATGCATGATTCAACTTATCAGAAAAAATAGTATCGTCTTTGCCAACTAATGCTGAGATGACACCCATATTGGCCATATAGCCTGATGAGAATAAAAGTGCTCTTTCAAAACGCATTGCTTCACTAAATGCATTTTCAAATGCCTCATGGAATTCATGATGTCCTGAAATAAGATGAGAGGCGCCCATGCCATTGCCTGATAAATGAATACCTTCGATCAGCGCATCTTGGATAGATTGATTTTGTGAAAGGCCTAAATAATCATTTGATGAAAAGCTTAAATAATTTTGCTGATTAAAAGAAAGATTAGATCCCAATCTTCCGCTTAATAATTTTCTTGTTCTAAAAAGATGATTGTCTTTTAAGGATTGAAGTTCATGATGAATTTGATCTAGCATCACAAACTTATATAGGATGAATGCCTAACTTATTAAATAAGGCTTGATCAACTTTTGCATCCGGATTATCTGTCGTCAATAACTTTTCACCATAAAATATTGAGTTAGCCCCAGCTAAGAAAGCTAATGATTGAATGCCTTCGTGCATCGATTGTCTTCCTGCGGATAATCTGACATAACTTTTTGGCATCGTAATTCTCGCAATAGCAATGGTTCTCACAAACTCAAAAAGATCAAGCGGTTCGGTGCCATGCAAAGGCGTACCTTCCACTTGTGTCAATAAATTAATCGGTACACTTTCAGGCTGCTTTTCCATATTAGCGAGTTGCGCAATCAAACCTGCACGCTGAGCTCTACTCTCTCCCATACCCACTATGCCACCACAACATACGTGAAGATCAGCCTCTCGAACTCGGTCTAATGTATCAAGTCTGTCTTGATATACGCGCGTTGAAATGACGTCGCCATAAAATTCAGGTGCTGTATCTAAATTATGGTTGTAATAATCAAGTCCTGCTTCTTTTAACATATTGGCTTGCCCATCCTTTAACATGCCGAGAGTTGCGCAAGTTTCAAGTCCCATTTTTTTAACTTCTTGAATCATTTCTAGCACGGGCTTTAAATCCTTATCCTTAGGGCTTCTCCAAGCAGCGCCCATACAAAAACGACTGGCACCAGCTGCCTTTGCAGCCTTCGCAGCTTTAAGTACCTCATCCATCGGCATCATGGGTTCATTTTCTACATTGGTTTCATAGCGGGCAGATTGAGGGCAATAACCACAGTCTTCGGAACATCCTCCCGTCTTAATAGACAAGAGCGTACTTACTTGAACTTTATTAGCATCAAAATTTTCACGATGAATAGTTTGAGCCTTAAACATGAGGTCACTAAAAGGTAGCGCATATAAAGCTTCAATTTCAGCAACTGACCAGCGATCTTTTGAGGATTTTTTTTGTTTCTTAGGGGATTTTCGTTCGAATTGAATGGGTTTCTGACTTATATGAGGCTGCGATTCAATCATGATAAATCCCTATCTATATGATTTAATTAATAAAATAGTCTTAAAAAGCTATTGTTAAGCTATTTTACTATAATTTGTTACAATTGTATAAAAATTAATCAGTTGTTATATTTTATGTTTTCTGTCGCCCTTTTTGAACCTGAAATTCCGCCTAACACTGGCAATATTATTAGGCTTTGTGCCAATACAGGTACACAACTTCACCTAATTGAACCTTTAGGTTTTAGTTTGGATGATAAACAGCTTCTGCGAGCAGGGCTTGATTATCATGAATATGCATCAGTAAAAACTTATCCAGATTTTTCAACATTTGTGACATGTCATAGCGATGCTCGGATATTTGCTGTCACAACCAAAGGGGGGATGTCTTACCATGAAGTTGCATATCAAAAAGGAGATATCTTTTTATTTGGGCCTGAAACGCGAGGATTGCCTGAATCGATTCGCAATCAATTTGATGAAAATAAAAAAATAAGAATCCCTATGAGTGAAAATAGTAGGAGCTTAAATTTATCGAATGCAACCGCAATTCTTCTATATGAAGCTTGGCGGCAAAATGGATTTAAAGGTGGGGCTTAGGGCTTAATGTATTTCTGATTTTTGCTCGCGACCTAATAAATCGATCACAGCTTCTTTAGGTGATTTACCAAAACTTAATACTTGGTTTACTTCATGCGTAATAGGCATAGACACATGAAGCGCTTTTGCACGATTCACAACCTCTTTGGCTGTATAGACACCTTCAGCAACATGACCTAACCCCTTTAAAACTTCATCAATCGTTTGACCTTTAGCAAGCCTTAAACCAACTTCACGATTTCTTGAGTAGTCTCCGGTACAGGTTAAAATTAAATCACCAGCGCCTGTAAGCCCCATGAAAGTATCTTTTTGACCACCCAAGCTCATGCCAAAACGTGTAATCTCAGCTAAACCTCGTGTAATTAAAGCAGCTCTCGCGTTATTTCCGAATCCCATACCGTCTGAAATACCTGCAGCAATAGCGATGACATTTTTAAGTGCGCCTCCGACAGACACACCAATCACATCCTGACTTGTATAAACGCGTAAGTTATTTCCATGAATAATAGAAGCTAAGCTTTGCGTAAATGTTTCATCGGTTGCTGCAAGCGTTAGAGCAGTAGGCAAAGATCTTACGAGCTCAGCTGCAAAACTAGGGCCTGATAAAGCGCCCCAATGTTGTCCTGTTTTTTTTGGGTCACCTAATTCTTCCATGGCAACTTCATGCGGTAATTTTGCAGTCCCTGCTTCTAAACCCTTATTAGCCCAGATTACCGGCGCTTTATAATTTAAAGATTTAATCTCTTTTAAAATAGCTCTAAAACCAGAGGTGGGTACGACCGATAAAATAAGCTCGGCATCATGAATCGCTTCGCTCAAATTATCTTCGAGTATCAATTGATTATTAAAAGGAAAGTCGCCCAGATAAAGTGGATTTGATCTTGCTTTGCGCATGCCAGAGACATGACCTGCGTTTCTAGCCCATAAAGTTACACGATGCTTTTGACTGATTTGCATGGCTAAAGCCGTACCCCATGCACCCGCACCTAAGACTGCGATTTTCAATTAATTAAATTCCCCACACTTGAGAGGTTTGAATGTACCCATCTAGATCTTGTTGATAACGCACTTTAATCCAACCATTAGTAATGAGAGGATCTGAAAGTTCAATAACAACATCTTTTTCAATCGTAGCTACAAGCGTTGATTTAGATTCAGGCTCTTTATATATATTTGCTTTGTCTACTTTCACAATCACTGTTCTCTTAGATTGTAAATTTTTTGATTCTGCCCAACTTAGGGTGCCATAAGGATCTCTAACCTTAAGCCAGTCACCAAGATTTACAATAATTTCTAAGGGGTAGCCTTCGCCTACTAAATAAACTCTTTTAGTGGTTGCCGAAGGTGCTTCATAGAGAATGGTTTTAGCAGATGCAACAGATCGAAATTCGGCATAAGCGGATTGCGATATGACACACACAAACCATATAAAAAAATAACGGGGGAAAAAGTTAGTTTTTTGTACCAACCGCATTACCCGCTGCTTGCTGCTTTTGTTGCATATAGAGCATTTCAAAATTAATTGGATTTAAGAGAACAGGCGCAAAACCTGCTTTAATCACTAAATCTGAAATAGCTTCGCGTGCATATGGGAATAAAATATTAGGGCAAGTAATCGCGATAATCATTTCAAGATTTTCCTCTGGAATGTTACGTAATGCGAAAATTCCTGCTTGTGTCACCTCAATAAGAAAAGCAGTTTTATCAGCGATTTTTGATGTCACAGTAATTTTTAAAGCAACTTCAAAATAACCATCCGCCAAAGGCTTGCCTGAATTACCTAACTCAATAGAGATTTGAGGTGCTTCACGTTGAGTAAATATTTCTGGAGAATTAGGGACTTCAACAGAAACATCTTTAAGAAAAAGTTTTTCAATAGCAAACCCAGGTTGTGCGCTTCCGTTTGCTTGTGGATCAATTTTTACACTTTTTTCTGCTTTAGTTGATTTGGGTGCTGCTTTCTTTTTTTCTGCCATGTTAGTTTCCAGTCACGCGGGCTTTAAGGCCGCTATTATTAAATTAAACGAATACAGCATTCTATCTTTTTATCGAGAATATTTAAATAAAATAAGGGTAATCTTTCTAGGAAATCCCGAGAAGTGGATCAAGCTTACCTTCTAAATCTAGCGCTCTTAAATCATCAAATCCACCTACATGGTAATCACCGATATAAATTTGGGGCACTGTGCGACGTCCAGTTTTTTCAATCATCTCTTCTAAAATAGCCGAATCTCCGTCTACACGTATTTTTTTAATATCTGTAATTCCTTTCTTAGACAAAAGCTTTTCAGCATTTGAGCAATAAGGGCAATAAGCACTGGTATACATCTTGATTGATTTCATAGCGTAATCACGTTAAGGAGTGTGAAATTTGATGACAAGCATTATAATTCATTAATCCTTAAGCAACATACACATGCCTTCTACTATGTTAAAAAAACCTGTGTTACTCATCATCTTAGATGGCTTTGGCCATAGAGAAGACGAAGACCATAATGCAATTAAAAATGCAAAGATGCCACACTGGGATAGTTTGTGGAATAAGTACGCGCATAGCTTTATTAATGCCTCTGAGGAATTTGTGGGCTTACCTCAAGGCCAGATGGGTAATTCAGAAGTGGGGCATTTAAATATAGGTGCTGGGCGCATTGTTCAACAGGATCTTGAAAGAATTAATTCAAGCATTGCCTCAGGAGCATTTTTTAAAAATGCTCCCCTTATCAATGCATTTAAATCTCTCAAAGAAAGCGGCAAAGCCTTACATCTTTTAGGTCTTTTTTCTGATGGTGGTGTCCATAGTCACTTAGATCACTTCTATGCCATGTTGAAACTTGCGAAGCAATGTGATTTAAAAAATGTTTATGTTCATCCTTTTTTAGATGGTCGAGATACGCCACCTAAAAGTGCTTTGCAATATATCGAACAACTCGAATCCCATTTAAAAGAAATAGGAATTGGTAAAATTGCGTCTATATCAGGCCGCTACTATGCAATGGATCGGGATAAGCGCTGGCCTCGCATAGAGTTGGCTTATAACGCATTAACCATTGGGTCTCCTATTCATGTCTCAGATCCGATTGATGCCATTCACAAAGGATATCAAAGGGAAGAAACGGATGAATTTTTAACGCCCACATCTATTCATGATGAAAATCAAAAAGCTATCACCATCCAAGATGGTGACGCAGTTGTATTTATGAATTATCGATCTGATCGTGCACGACAAATTACAGATGCACTTTTACAAGATAGCTTTGATGCTTTTGAACGTCAAAAGAAAATTAGTATCAGTCACTATTTCACGCTCACTCAATATGATCAAAATGACAAAAAATCATCGGCTATTTTTAAACCGATATCAGTAAATAATTCGTTCGGCGAATACATCTCGAAATTGGGTTTAAAACAACTACGTATTGCAGAAACAGAAAAATATCCGCACGTCACATTCTTCTTTAACGGTGGCAATGAAACTGTATACGATGGCGAGGATCGCATTCTAGTTCCATCCCCTCAGGTTGCAACATATGATCTCAAACCTGAAATGAGCGCATTTGAAGTGGCGCAAAAACTTACCGACGCTATTCAAAGTAAAAAATATAACGCCATCATATGTAATTTTGCGAACGCCGATATGGTAGGTCATACCGGTAATCTTGACGCCGCGATTAAAGCAATGGAAGCACTTGATGCATGTATCGGTCAAGTAGTAAATGCCATGGAAACGATTGGCGGTGAAGTCATCATTACAGCTGACCACGGCAATGCAGAGCTTATGGAGGATTATGAAAATAAACAAGCTCATACTCAACACACAACAAATGTGGTGCCCCTGCTCTACGTTGGTCGTAAAGCAACCATTAAGCCCCATGGAAAACTCTCTGATATTGCCCCCACGCTGCTTCATCTGATGGGGGAAAAACAACCATCCGAGATGACAGGACAAAATCTAATTCAATTGAATGATTAAAGTCAAAAATATCCGATTGAATTTTTTAATTCAATGCATCTTTATACTGTTTTTATCTCATCATACATTAGCTGCAACTAAAGCTGATTCCGCAAAAGAAAATTTAAATGCTGTTCATGAAAAAATTGACCAGCTTAAAAAAGAATTGAGCGGCACACAAAAAGCTCAGGAGGATGCAACTGATCAATTAAAAAAAAGCGAAAAACAAATTAGCGATACAAATCGTTCCCTATATGAAATATCGGTTCAACAAAAGAAAAACTATACCAAACTTCAAGAACTCAAAGCACAGTCCGATACAGTAGAATCTCAAGTTGATCTTCAGAGAAAAATGTTGGGGCAACAAATCTACCAACAATATCTTCATGGTGATCCTGGTTACTTACAAATGATTATCCAATCTGAGAATCCGAGTATTGTCGCAAGGAATATTCAATACTATTCATATGTAGCAAAAGCCCGCGCTAAAAGCATTTATCAAATGCAAGATAATTTAAAAAAGATTGAAGCCTACAGTCTTGAAACTGCTTCAAAATTAAAAGAAATTGCAAGCTTAAAACAAAAAGAAGAAATAAAGCGAAAAGAGCTCGAGTCACAAAAAAAGGATCGCGCTAAACTTATTGCAAGTTTATCTTCTAAGATTAATCAGCAGCGCAATGAAATTCAAAAATTAATGCGAGATGAAAAAAGATTGACTGATCTCGTTGATCGTTTAGCAAGAATACCTTCAGCACCTATCCCTTCAAAACGTGAAGAAAAAACATCTTCGAAAACACCTATTGTACGTAATGAAACTATTCCCACAGAAACATTTGCAGGTCAGAAATTTGAATCGCTTCGAGGTAAATTAAGTTTACCTGTAAAAGGAGATGTCATTAATCGATTTGGTTCTCCACGTGAAGATACTGGCTTATCTTGGAAAGGTTTATTTATTAAATCTAATGAAGGCAATGAAGTAAAATCGATTGCAACAGGTCGTGTGGTTTTTGCAGACTGGCTTCGTGGCTTTGGCAATCTTATTATTGTAGATCATGGAGAAGGTTATATGAGCCTTTATGGCAACAATCAATCCACACTTAAAAAGACAGGAGAGGTTGTGCGAGGAGGCGATGTGATCGCTTTAGTAGGTAATACAGGGGGCAATGAATCGAATGGGCTCTATTTTGAATTAAGAAAGCTCAGTAAACCTTTTGATCCTCTTGCATGGACTTCAATTAAATAAATTATTCACCAATCATATGCATCAAGATACGTCGATCATGTGACTGATAGCGGTGTTCATATAAAAAAATACCTTGCCATTGGCCTAAAGCAACTTTACCTTGCTTAATCGGTATAGAAAGACTTGTTTGTGTTAAAGCAGTTCTGATGTGCGCCGGCATATCATCTTTACCTTCAGTTGTATGGATAAACAAAGGATCTCCATCAGGGACTAAGCGCTCAAAAAAACTTTCTAGATCAACTAAAACATCAGAGTCGTAATTCTCATTAATCAGCAGACTCGCAGAAGTATGTTGAACATAGAGCGTTAATAAACCCTCTTTAAAGTCAGATTCGTTTACCCAATCTAAAACCTTTTGGGTGACATCGTAAAAATGGCGACCCGAAGTTCGAATCGCCAATGTTTGACTAGCTTGTTTCATCAATCAAGGCTTTACTTAAACTTTAGAAAATTTAAGTTTACCTGAAACACTATCAATCTTAATGGTATCTTTTGCCATAAAATGGCCTGCTAAAATTTCTTTAGCGAGTGGATTTTCAATTTCAGATTGAATCGCTCTTTTTAATGGTCTTGCACCATAAACTTGGTCAAAACCTTCTTTTGAAATTTCTTCCAAGGCAGTATCCGTAATGTCCACTTTCATTTCAAGTTGTGCCAATCGATCTTTTAAATATTGTAACTGAATCGCTGCAATCGATTTCACATGATCATCACCTAACGCATGGAAAACAACTACTTCATCAATACGATTAATAAACTCTGGACGAAAATGATTTTTAACCTC